>PJEL010000186.1_pt1 | contig 74387 bp, 65 predicted proteins | sample 1853271 | NCBI WGS metagenome assembly PJEL01 (sample SAMN08108733, study PRJNA415343) | Invertebrate metagenome, whole genome shotgun sequencing project. | host: Globobulimina | place: Sweden: Gullmar Fjord | collected 2015-08
CCTTAGAATGGGGGACTCGAAATATATTTATTGGGTACAATGCAGGAAAATCTGTTTCAAGAACTGGGGATAATATATTTATAGGATACAACTCAGGAGCATTATCAAATGGGATGACTAATAACACTTTTGTCGGTAGTCAAACAGGAGAAGTTATGGTATCAGGTCATCAAAATACAGCAATGGGAGCTTTGGCGTTGCAGGCAAATATCTACGGAGATTATAACTCAGTATTTGGTAGAGGTGCAGGAGGTTCTATTACAGGTAGCACTACAACAGCGGAGGGCTCAAAAAATACTCTTATAGGAAGTTCTGCAGGTTCAGCAATTACAATTGGTTCAAATAATGTTTGTTTAGGACTTGAAGCAGGTATTGGACTTATTGAAGGAAATAACAATATATTTATAGGGTATCAAGCTGGTGAGTTTGCTGGGGATATGTCAGATGTTTTTTGGGTTGAAGCTGACAACCACTCTGAACCTTTTTTATATGGTAAACTACTTGAGAAGACTTTAAGAATGTGGGCTGTTGATGATGTAACAACGCCAGAAAAAGGAGACATGGTTTTATTTGAAACTCACGCCACTTTAGATGATGGATACCATTGGTATGATGGAGCAGCGTGGCAACCTTTTGGCGGCTCTGGTAGTGGTGGTAGTGGAGATGTTACTAAAGTAGGTACTCCTGTAGATAACCAAATTGGTGTTTGGACAGGAGATGGAACTATTGAGGGAAACAGTGATTTCACTTGGAATGAGTCTTACTTAACTCCTTGGGATGCAAATGAAAATATATTTATTGGCGGTCTATACGCTGGGTCACCTGTGCCTGACTATAATGTTTCAATAGGCCAGAAAACAGCTTATGGGTTAATAACAGGAAAGCGAAATTTAACATTAGGACATATTTCTGGAGATGACTTGACTGCTGGAAATAATAATATCCTTATAGGTTACAATGCAGGAGGGAATATAACAACAGGTGGTAATAATATAATGATTGGTAGCCAAGTGGGGATTACTGCTGCAGTTGATGTAGAGGATGAACTGTGGATTCATAATTCGCCAGCTACTAACCCTTTAATTTGGGGAGATTTTAGTACTCAGGCTTTAACAATAAATAACTTAGCTGACCTTGCAACATTGGCTGTTACCCCAACGGGTACAGTTCCGTTAGCAATTGCAACTGTGGCTTACGCTGATAGTGTAGGTGGAACTTCATTAACAGGTATAACAACCAGTTCCTTAACAGCTGTTGGTATTGGTGCAGGAGATTCTATTTCAGGAGGTCTTAATAACACCTTTGTAGGTTATAATGCTGGATCTAACATTGTTGGTAATAATGCTAACACAGCTATGGGATATGGTGCTTTAGATGCTGGAGCAAGTCATAATAATTCAGCGTTTGGTTATAATGCGTTAGGCGCAACTACAGGTACGCAAAATACTTCAATGGGTAGTGGATCAATGGCACTTAACGCAAGTGGAAACTATAACACAGCACTTGGGTATTATGCGGGTAGAGCAAGTACGGCAGCATCTAATAATACCGCTATAGGTCATTCATCTTTAGAAGCGAATAACTCAGGACATAGTACAGCTCTTGGTTTTGAGGCTGGAACTGCATCAACAGGTCACTCAAATGTATTTATAGGATACATGGCAGGTGCTTCATTAACCTCAGGTGATGAGAAACTTTATATTGCTAATTCTGACACAGCAACACCATTAATACACGGAGACTTTTCAACAAAAGCCTTAACAATTAATAATGCAGCAGACCTTGCAACATTAGCAGTTTCTCCAACAGGAACAGTTCCTTTAGCAATTGCAACAGTTGCTTATGCCGATAGTGTTGGTGGCGGTGGTGGTGGAACAAACTATTTAAGTATTAATAGTAGTCAGTTTGTTCCAAGATATCCTAACACAGACGATATTGAATATGACGCAACAGACCTTACGATCCAGACAGGAACAGTTAGGCTTCGTTGTGCTATCAATTTACCACATGGGGCTACTATTAACAGAGCTATAGTAACAGGTTCTGTTGGAGCTATTCCAACTACTCCTGGGTGGGCACTTTTCAGAAAGGCTCATGGAACAACAACTGCTAACTTAATTTGTAATCATTTTATAGGTACTGAGGACGTTACACCTTCTGCAACTTATCAGGTTGTTGATAATAGCGCATATTCTTATTTTCTAACAGTAGACGATTTGGCTACTGGAGATATTATTTATGATGCTTTGATAACATACACAGAATAGTGTACTATGAGAAGTTTATATTTATTATATAATCTTTTAATTTACTATAATATATAAGACTCTACATTGATGGTTAATACTATCTTTGTAGGGTCTACATAAAAATCGGAATAATAACAATAATGTATACACATGCATACAATAGAAGACAATTCAAGATTTATTACGATAAATATTACAAACAGTCCTACTAGACATATATGTAAAACATTCGTAAAAAAGTTGAAATCCGACCCATCATCCAATTCCCTATATTTAGGGCTTGCGGATAATAGGGGAGTCTCCTTAAATTACTGGGAGTTCGGAACAATAAGTAATCCTCTAATACCTTACTCAAGTTTGAGTGAGTTCGAGGTTGAGGTACAAGCACTACTAAATGGATCGTAGTGCATTTACCGCCTTTCATAGAAAATAAAGAAATTAATATGGTTCTGCTATTAAAACAAGAGCATATTAAGATTAACACAAATAACGTTATAATATTATGGCAGTAAAAGCAACAATCGTTGACAACGGTAATTTCATTCAAATACCAGAATGGAATCTTAGTATAAATAAAGGTATGATTCGCGAAATAATTACTAAAGATCACTCAAGTATTGTATATACATTAGATGATGAAGTATATTCGCTGGATAGCAGAGAGTTTGTAGGGATACCGGACGGGGAAACTCTTACTGGCTATATGATAACCTATGCAAATGACTACGGAGGAGATGGAGGAGGAGGAGAGCAGAATGTAAATGCTGATTGGGATGCAGTCGCAGGAGACGCTCTTATTCTAAACAAACCTGCTAATCTTACCGACTTAGATGAACATAGTGTTACTGAATTATCTGATATTACAGACGCTGGTTCGGGAGCAATAATTACAACAACTGAAAGAACAAAGTTAGATACTATCTCAGATAATGCTGAGGAAAATGTTCAATCTGATTGGGATGCAACTACTGGAGATGCTTTAATTCTAAATAAACCTGTAAATGCTACTACTATAGAAGCAGGGTTTATGAGTTCGGTAGACAAGACAAAACTGGACGGTATAGAAGATGGTAGTGAAGTGAATGTAAATGCAGATTGGGATTCAATAATAGGAGACTCCTTTATTGAAAACAAGCCTGTAAATGTTACCACTACAGTTGATGGGTTTATGAGTGCTGTAGATAAAACAAAATTAGATGGTATCGCTGAAGGTAGTGAAGTAAACGTAAACGCTGACTGGGATGCAACCATAGGTGATGCTTTTATTGAGAACAAGCCTAATGATATTACTGATTTAAGTGTTCATACTGTTACGAATTTATCCGACGTTACAGAAGCTGGAAGTGGTGAAATTATAACTACTGATGAAAGAACTTCTCTTAATGCTGTTCAAGGTACAGGTATTTTATCTGGAGGTGCAATTACTGGTACATTACCAGGAACCACTTTAGATTGGACAGCAGGAACTGGACAGATAGTTGATCATTCTGATCCATCTAATCCAATTACTATACCAGTATCATTCGCAGCAGGTGTTGGATGGAGTCCTACTTTAACTGAGGACACATCATCTCTAATTGCTATTAATGCAGCTGGGCTTCCGAACCAAATTCTTATTGAAGACTTTGCAAATTTAGACCATAAGAATTATGTTATAATAGGAGCATTTACTCATAGTGGTGGACAGATTGTTAGAATACTTGATACTCCATTTGATGTAGCTTATGGAGTTGCAGGCAGTTTTGGTGATTTTGTAACACAGGTTATTGGACCAGCTAATATTGATGGTAACGAATATTATGGTAATGCAGATTTAACATTAGGAGTACTAGGAGGAAATGCTTTTATTCAAGCTTCAAATTTTAGAAATGATCCTAAAATTCCGGATATATTAACTCTTCCTAGTCATGCAGTAGTTCCTACAGTACTTCAAGTTTATAATCAAGCTGATCCAGATGTTACAATTGAATTATATAATAGCACTACTGGTGTAAACCCTAATTTATGGGATGATGGAAGTGGAACATTGCAGTCAGTATCTACTGATTATTGGACTATTCAAAGAATATTTAGATCAAGACAAGGAGACACTTATGTATCTTTTGGACAACAAGAGTTTGCTACAAAGGAACTTGCTGTTGAAGCCCTTGGTAATGAATCATTTATTGAGAAAGTACCATTATCTTTGACATTATTTAGATGTTCATTAATTATACAACAAGGATCAACTATTTTAAATGACACTGATCAAGCAGAATTTCACCATCAAGGAAGCTTCAGGCTTGGAGGAGTATCTTCTTCCGGAAGTTCTATACCTGGAGTTACTACTCCTGGTGGAGTTGATGGATCATTACAATTTAATAGCACTAGTACTTTTGGTGGATCAGATAGTTTACTATGGGATAATAGTGGACTTGTAGTAGGAAGACTTGCAAATAGTGGAGACTTCGCTTTAGATGTACTTGGAGATGTGACTATTGAGGGAGATTTATCATTTGATGGAAACCTTTCTATTTCTGATGCAATTATATTTCCTGATGGAAGTACTCAAGAATATGGTTCTACTCCTGATGATTTTAAATGGCATCCAATAACAGCTAGATATACTCAAGAATATGATCTTGCTGGGGATGGTGGATTATCTAATCCGTATGGATTTTACATGTCACCTAATGGTGTTGATTTATATGCTACTTCTTCTAATACACAAATACTTAAGCATTTTATTCTTAGTACTCCTTGGTCTATTTCTACTGCAACTGAAAATTATTCATTAGATGTATCAGCTAATGTATATGGAGCAACTGGTATATATTTTAGTGATAATGGAGAGACAATGTTTATGTCTGATGGATCATATAATTATATCCATACTTATACATTAACTACACCTTGGGATTTATCTACTGCAACTTGGCTTAGAGATGATACTTTTACTGAAATTAGTACAGCTATTTTTGGTATTTATTTTTCACCAACTGGAGAAGATTTTTATGTATGTGATAATGGTAATGATGTAATAAGACATTATTCACTTACAACACCTTGGGACTTATCTACAGGTACTTATGTAACTTATTTAGATACTGATGGAGAAACAGAAATTACTGGAGTATTTTTTAAACCTGATGGAAGAAGAGTTTTTTGGGTAGGATATGATGATAGTATAATAAGAACAGCATATTTACATACTCCTTGGAGTTTTGAAACTTACACTAACGATACTGATAGATATAAATATACTGGTGATTATGACGCTTATTCAATAAGTGTATTTATAAGCCCAACAGCTTCTAAAATGTATGTTCTTGGTGCTGGTAATGAAAATATTTATGAGTTTGATCTAGGATTAGCAGTTGAAGGTAATTTCAGAGGGCAAGTTCATGTTTGGGAAGAATCTACGCATACTGATGGTAATTGCGGTATGATGGTTGAACAAGCTGGTACAGGTAATGCTGGACTACACTTCTTATTAACAGGTGGACAAGAATACTCAATGGGTATTAGAAATTCAGATGATTACTTTGTAATTACTACAGATAATGCTATGACTAATCATGCCCTTGAAATAGATACAAGTGGTAATACTTATTTCTCAGGAGATGTAGCTATTGATGGAATTTTAACAGTTTCACCAAATATAAACTCAATTATACAAACAGGTGATGCTAATTCACGTATGGATTTTATTGCAGATAGAGCAGTAGCCACTAATGCAGCAATTGTATTTAGAAATGATGTAGATGATTTAAGATATTTAACTTTACTTGGAAATGGTAAAGCTGGTTATGGGATTTATCCATTATCAAAAATACACACGTATGAGGATTCAGCAGGAACAGGGACAGGTGCAGGAATAACTATAGAGCAGGATGGACTAGGTGATTCATTGCTTCAATTTCTTTTAACTGATGGTCAACGTTGGGTTATGGGTATTGATAATTCAGATGACGACAAATTTAAAATAGCCAGTAGTGAAGATTTAGATACAGATGCACAATTAACATTAGAACCTGATTTGCTAACAGTTAATAAAGAGATTTATGTTCATAGTACTGGTGATGCAGGAATAACTATAGCTGGTGATACAAATAACTCAGGTGAGGATTTTAACGCATCACTTTTAATGTCACATGATGGTGGTGGTGGTCAAGTTATTTTTGGATTGAATGGTACTACTGATGCAAAATTTGTTGATGCAATAGCAAATGGAGCATATATTCAAACTAGAAATGGCTCAAATAATTTAACTTTCCAAATTGCAACTGGTGGAACACCTGATCTTGCAGATGGTATAGCTCGCTTAACAATAGATGCTGACGGTAATTTTGGATTTAATAAAAACAACCCTAACTATTCTGTAGATATTCTTGGTGATGTACTTATCACAGGAAACTTATTTGGACAAGGAGATAATTTCTTTGCAACTGAAACAGGTGGAGCATGGGGATTTGGAGATATTCCAGCTTCAGATTATGAAGTTTCAATGTTTAATTTTCATGAAGATAGTATTGACGAGGGTCCAACTGGGCTTGCTGGACTATCAATAATTCAAAATGATACAACTTATGGTGATGCAGCCTTAAATTTTAAAGCTGGTACTGGAGCAACTTGGACATGGTATATAGACCAGAGTGACAACAATAAACTAAAACTTTATAATGGTATTGGTGGAGCAGTACTGGAGATTACTGAGGAAGGTATGATAACAGGAGATATAGGTATAACTCTTGATGCATATGGTGGATCAGGAACAATACAAAACTATATAGAATATTCACATACATTTGAAGATGCTAGTTGGCCAGTTGATTATTGGAATTTAGCAGCTTCAGCTATAGTATTATCTACTACTGAAACAGCACCAGATGGTTCTGCTACTGCTACACAAATAAACATAACATCAAGTGTTGGTTCAACAGTGATGAGTGCATTTGCAAATACTGGTGAATTATCAGTAGGTAGTAGATATACAGGAAGTATGTGGATTAGGCATGTAAGTGGAAATGATACACTACGTTTATTTTTTGATTACTCTAATGCTGGAGCACAGGTTATTACAGCTACATCAGAATGGACAAGGTTTCAACTAACACAAACAATTAGTAATACAGCAGCAACTTTTGACATCTATAGTGATTCTAATGATGATGGAGTATTTGAATTTTGGGGAGCGCAGGTAGTTGATGGAAGTAATTTAACACCATTTGTCCCATCATTCGGACCATCAGGTAAATATCTCGATTGGAAAATTGCATCTACTGGAGAATCAGATGTTGGTGGTACTTTCGTAGTAAGTGGTCATACAAGAAATCAATTTGTTGTTTCTGCTAGTCATGATAGAATCTATATGACAGGGGATGTTGTATCATTAGGAAGTGGTGAAGAAAATGAAGAGAACTTCATAATGGGTGACAATTCTTATGGCAGTATTGATTCAGATAATGGTGCTAATGAGATTGGATATAATACTATTATCGGTAACGAAATAGGAGATTTTAAAACGCAAGGTGAGTTCAATACTCAGGTTGGGTATGCTAATGAAAGAAATCAGTCAACAGGTGACTGGAATTTAGGAGTTGGTGCTTATACTGGATATGATTCATCAACATCATACAATAATACATTACTTATAGGTAATTATGCAGGTGCAGGAGATGTTACAGCAATAGAAGATTATGACTTTAGAATAGGTCATTCATTTGATAGCGATGGTACAGGTTCAATGATTGAGGGGAATACTGACCCAGCAGCAGATCCTTGGATTACATTTAATGCTGATTACACAGGCCAATTAAGTAAAAATATAGTAATTATAAATAAACCAGAAGATCTACCAGGATATGGAACAGGTACTATTACATTAGAAGCTGGTGTACAATATTATGGTTGGGGTAAAACTAATTATCAGCAAGTAGATGACCAAATAGTTATGAACACTGATACTAAGATGCTTAACTTCGCAATAATACTTACACACAGTCAGGCCATTACATCTCAAGATGGAACAGGATTTATGTTTCAAGACTGTGCTTTATCTTATGATAATGACGGTGGAACATTATTCTATCATGAAGCTGCTGGAGGTAGATCAAGATTGACAAGAACATCTATTTGGATTTCATATAGTTTAGGTGCTGGAACAAGTACTGTATTTGATTGGACACACTGGACAGCAAATTCAGTAATGGTTTTTGATAATTATTCTGTTATATGTAGTGGTGTCGCTTCAGGTGATGTAAGTATTCTTGGTACAATTAAAAATGCCTCTATGGTTATAAATACAGGTAGACTCTATTATAATTCACAGGGTCTTGAACTTGTTGATTGTGAGACAGTTTTTATTAATTCTTGTACATGGATAGGTGCTAATGCAGTAGGCTGTAATGTACTATCAATTACTGGAGACGATACAGGAGGAATCATGATAACTTCATTTACTCCTACATTACAATCAAATGAATATGGGCTTTATTTAAAACCTGGTGTAGACATTGATTCATGTACTATTGCTTCATGTGTACCAATTGGTGTTACAGATAATTTCTTTAATGATACTGTAATACATTCAGGTACATTTACAGCAACATCAGCTTATCAATCTGCACCATTAGGTCATACTATTACAGAAATAGTAGAATCAGATACTGAACCAGGCGCATGTATGATAACATTTGCAGGTGTAGATGTATCTAATTTAACACATGTACATATTACGATTGCGAATTGTACTAATACTAATTATAATGGAACATGGTTAGCTGAATTAGTTTATGTTTCAGGTGGAGCTAATTCTGGATGGTGGTTAGATCTTACAGGAATGAAATATCATGGTGATGCATATGATGGTGTTCTATCTTATGACTTAACATTATTAACAGTTCCTTCACATTCATTTGGTACTTCTGATGCAGATATTGTACTGAAGACAGATCAATCAATATTATTTGATGCGAATTGTTATGTAGCTGGAATAGATGCTACTACTTTAATGGTGGATATACCTTATCCAGCAACAGCTACAGGAACAGAAACAGGTACTTACGAAGAGCGTGGGTTGAATGAAACTGATCCAGTAGTTAAAGCTACAGGTAATACTTATGTAACAAATTCTCAACACAGAGCTTTTGGAAGCGTAGATGATGCATTAGCAAGTACTTCAATAGTTGGTAGTGCTTATCTTCCAATGAATTTTGGAGCTGATGCAATAAGTGAACATGCTTCTACAAGAAGATGGAAATTGATAGATGCTCAATATGGTATATGGCAGTATTTAGGTCTAGAAAAATTTACTGGAGATTTTGAATTAATAGCAACTATTGATGAGCCAGGTACAGATAATGATATTTACAGATTTAAAGAAGCCATCAATGGTGTAAATCCTATTTATGATACAGATGATGAAGGTTATTATAGAATAGAATTAAGAAATGTTGAAGTAGTAATTCCTATGGTATTTCCACTTGATGGATTAGTAAGAGGAGATACGGTACAGGTTATGGTATCAGGTGTGGGTACTGCTGATGCAGTTATTACTTATAATGCAAAATTTAGAATAAGAGGAGATTAATAATGAGTGCACAAATGATATTAGGTTACGATCCATTGAATTTTTTCATACGATCAATGTTAGGATTAAAGTCCGATAATTTCCCCCTCTACATAGCAACATATGTAGGGGATGCCATGAATAGAGATCTAGATGGTAAAATCCTTATACATATAGAATTGGGAGGAGATAAGAAAAAGGTCTTATATCAAAAAGAAATTACTATATTAAGAGAACATGCTAATTATGTAGAAGACTATGATAGAGGAGATTGTACATGTGTATTTGTTTTTAATGTGCCGGAGATTTGGTTAGCAGATTTTAATAAAGTAACTAATTATTCAGAAGGTAATTGGGAGTTTGTGCATGAGGCAATCAGCACACTCTCACAAGACTATAAAAATTTAGTTTATGATTTACATCCAAATGATTCCTATATATTAAAGGAATTATTTAAAGATAAGTAAATAATAATAAGATACTAATAAATATAAAAAGAATTATAAGAATGAATACAATACAAAATAATTCGAGATTTATTGATCTTGTACTGGAGAGCGGGGCAACTCGTTCTCTATGTAAAGATTATATACAAGGGGTTGATAAATCAAGTAACTCAGAAGCTGTATTACTTAATATTGTTGATGATGTAGCTATATCATTAAATTATTGGGAATATGGCACTATTGCTGATCCTACCCAAGCTTATGCTACATTGGAAGTATTTTATGAAGATTTACGAACAATGCTAAATAATTAATAGAAGAATATGTACAAATTTGGTAGACGTTCTGTAAAGAACATTCAAACTACACACAAAATATTACAACAACTTGCTGTGAACGTAATTGCTCGAAGTAAGTTTGATATAAGTGTGATCGATAACGGTGGTCTTAGAACTGCTGAGGAACAGAATGAATTATTCAAAGATGATAAAAGTTCTTGTGATGGATACAAGAAAATATCATACCATCAAAGTGGTATGGCTATAGATTTAATTCCATATATCAATGGTAGTGTAACTTGGAAAAATAAAGAAGCATTTCTGCATATAGCGGAAATTGCTTTAGAAGAATTCAATAATATCTATACAGAAGATTACTATCTCCATTGGGGAGGGTTTTGGTCTGCTAAAGATTTAGATGGTGATGGTATACTAGAAATAACAGATAAACTAGGATGGGATTTACCACATTTTGAATTAAGAAACTACAAACAAACTCGTGGAGTTTATCCTATTGACTAATTAACTTTTTACAAATGTCTAGAGATCGATTAAAATATATAAGCATGGAAACATTGAGGTATATACTTACTTTAGTGTTTGCGGCTGTCGGAACCTATGTTGGAATACAATCAAATCTTACTCACATGAAAAATAATATTCAGAATACTGAACTTAGAGTAACAAGCATTGAGGAAAACATAGGTAATACTAATATAGGGTTTATGTATGAACAACACTTATTACAAGGAAGCTATATAAATAAATTAGTACCAAATCAACTATCCTTAGCGAAGGATTGCGGAAAGACAGTTCTAATGCATTTCGATAATTTAAGAGGATTTAAAATGGAGGAAAAAGATGAAAGAAAACTTTTTTACTAAACTACTTAATAATGACGACCCATCAGTAAATAGTAAATTATTTTCTGCGGCTGTAGGATTAATATTACTGATAGCTCTAGTAGTAGGACATTTATCAGGCATTGCAGTTGGGGTTGAGTTTGTATACGCAATTATAGGCTTTATACTAGCACTACAAGGTATTAGCAAAATACCAAGTAAAACAGGCTAAAATAAACGTCTGACCCTCACTTTCTTCGTTTTATGAAATAATTTTACTATAATGACGATAGATATTAATTATATTAATGAATATATGAAGAAATGATAGTAAACAACAACGATGCTGATGATGGCATCATAAGTAACGATGAGTTATTTTTCTCAGACTTAGACTCTGAAGCTGCTGCTGGTAGTGAAGGAGAAGAAGGAGAAGGAGAAGGAGCTGAAGGTGAAGAAGGTGCTGGTGACGGTACTGGAGACGGTGAAGGTGACGGAACTCAAGGATCTCAAGACGGTGACGGAGATGGAACTGAAGGCGATGGAGATGGAGATGGAAACGGAACTGAAGGTGATGGTGAAGGCGATGGAGCTGGTGACGGATCTGAAGATGACAAAAAAGGCTCAAACTTAGATAACAAGGGTGAGAGAATAGATCCAAAACTAGACGACGACGGAAAAAACATTGATGACACTGACGGAGCAGATTTATCCGGAATAGAACAATACTTATCTCAATTTGATATTGACGCAGGTATTATACAGTTCGAAGATGGAACATCTCAACATTTTGATGAATTAGACCCAGCTAAACAGGCTGAGATTCTTTCACAACTACATGATCAACAATCTTCGTCTGTAGAAGACAAATTTGGATTAGATCAGAGTGAAATAGGTTTAATTAATTATATGCGTGAGAACAATACAACTCCGCAACAAATGATTGAGCAACTTGCAAATGAGCGAGTTGAAACAATATTAGCAGCTAAGTCAGCTGGTGATCAGAACTACGAGGAGATGACTGAAGATGCAGTCTATATGAACTTCTTAAAACGTAGTAATCCGGAAGCGGAAACTGAGCAACTAGAAAATGACCTTGCTAAAGCTAAAGAACAAACGAATTATAAAGGAATAGTAGGATCGCTTAGAACACAGTTTAAGACAGAACAGGCGAACTCTATTGAAAATAATAAACAGATTGAAACACAAAATCGACAAAAGGAACTCGGTGGACAACGTAAAGCAGTGCTTGATAAAGTTGTTGACATGAAGGACGTCGATGGTATTCAATTAAATGATGGAATAAAGAACGGCATTCTTGATCATGTACTAGAAGTAAATGATCATGGGGATTCTCTTTTCATGGAAGAAGTTTTCAGTAATCCAGACACACTGTTTAAAGCAGCATTCTGGTTTTATAATGGATCTGAGCTGATGAAGCAACGTGACGATTATTGGAAAAAAGAGAAATCATCAGCTTACAAACGAGGACGACAAGACGCCTTAGGTAAGGACGGCGATAGGATATCATTTAATAAGGATAAAGGTGGTTCATCGAAGAACACATCAAAAAGCACACCATCAAAAAACAATGATAACGACGACTTTCAAAGTTTGGATTCGATCCATCTTGATAGTTAACACACACTAATTATTTATACTAATGAAGGTAGTAGATAGGAAAACAGTTGTTCATAATCAGGGCAACACAAGAACAGTTCAGCACTTTAACACATTGTTAGGTGATAAGCCTCACAAATTAGGTTTAGTTGCTACAATGTATCCTGATCTAGCGATTTCGACTCTTACTGACGCACTTCGTAACGTTTACTATAATCCTAAGAGCTCTAGCTCTAACTTTCAGCCAATCAATGCGATGGCTGTTCAGTGGGATATTGACGTAAATTATATACACAAAGTTGCAATAGTAGCAGACATTAATACCGCTCAACCAGGATTAAACAAGGCTCCATTCACAATTATGTTGGAACAAAAGTATTATGATAAAAATGATACTTTTACCTTAGAGAACAAACAGCAATTACTTGTTGTTGCTCCACCAAGAATGCAAAATGCTAGAGCTTGGGAACATACAGTTATTTTAGTTGGAAACGACTATAGCAAGTATGTTGATATTCGTTTCTTGAAAAAAGGACGTATCACAAGATTCCGTTCAAACTATTTCCCTGAATTATCAGAAAGAGGTTATACTAAGTATACTTCTAATACTGAAACTCACAGAAATTATATGTCTCGACATAGAGCTTCTGAATCAGTTTCTGCTGATTTCAAAATCAAGGAAAAAGTTTACTTAGAATTAGCTAAGAAAGACGGTAAAGAATATTTCAAATTACACAGTCACGAGAAAGATTGTTTAGATACTTTCATGTATGCTCGTAACAACAACCAAATTTTTGGTGAGACTAACTTTGACGTTAACGGCAAATGTTTAGATCAAGATGAGCAAGGACGTGACATACCAATGGGTGACGGAGTTATCGCACAAATCGAAAGATATTGCGATAAATTCTTATATAGTAAGCTTAGCTCTACTGTATTAGATGACGTACTTTATTCAATGGTAGAGAAGTCTGACAGACCTACAGGTAACACGTATGTAGTTATTTGTAATGAAAGAATGTATCAGCAGTTCGGTACAATTATGAAGGATGACTTCAGATTTACCAACCCATCTGACCACACTTTATTTTATAGTAAAGAAGCTGGTAAGATTAAGACTGGTGCTGAATTTGATACTTATACAGTACAAGGTAACACGATTACCTTTATGCCTGATAGAGCTCTTTCACAAGAGTATGATAACTACGGTTATGGTATCTTTTTAGATACAACTGCAGATCTAAAATCAGGAAGACCAAATGTAGCTTCTTTCACATTAGAAGGTAGTGAAATGGTTGAAGGACGTGTTAATGGATTAGGTGGACAAGATGGTAAAACATCAGGCGTAGTTTCTACGGGAGTTCACGGATCTGAATACCATTTAATTGGATATTCTTGCGCGGTAGTATTTAACCCATACAAATCATTCGTACTAAAAGAGAACGTAGTAATTCTATAATACGAATAATAAATATAATATCCGAGGGGTTTAGGCTCCTCGGTTATTTTTTAATGACTAATAGGAAAATATAGAAAAGATGGAAAAAACATTATTTGATAACGTAGAACAACTAGAAAATGGTACACCTTTAGATAAGATTATCGTTTTAAAGTCAGTATTTAAACAAGGAAAAACAACAGTACAACCAGTTGCAGATGGAATGGGTTGGTACAAAGGAATCCCAAGATTGTCGGAAGATGAGAAAAGAGCATTGGTTCATTGGGCAGAACCTGAAAGCAAATTTGTAATTAAGGAAGGAACAACATTCAACCTTAATGATGATGCACAAAGAATTACCTGGAACTGGGTACAATTTAGTCCTTGTATTTGTGCAACCAAAGATGAAGTTCAACACACACCAGGTGCTGAATTTTACATTCACTTAGAAAATGAAGAAGCTAAAGCTAATGTTTCTAAAATGGAACTTAAGTTTAAAGCTACAGAATATGTACTCAAAGATAACTCAGTTAACTATCCAATGAGAGCTGAATTATTAGGAGTCAACATGGATGGGGAATCACCTATCATAATTAAAGATTATTTAATGGAAATGGCTGACAAGAGTCCTGAGAAGATTTTAGGAATATATGCAGCTAAGGATATTTCAATCAGGTTGTTACTTTTAAAAGCATTAAAGAAGCAGATTATACGCATCGGTGATGGTGGTTTATACATGTACGGTTCTAATGTATTAGGAACTACAGAAACTACATCTATATCGTGGTTAGCTAATCCAGATAATGCTGAAATAGTAAAAGTATTACAACGTGAGGTAGATCCAAACTATTTTAAGAAAACAATCGCTGAGGCTACACTGGACAATACTATTAAAATTCCAGCTAACCGAAGCTAAAAATATAGAGAACTATGTTCACAGTACGAGACGTAAATATAGCAGTATTAACAGAACTAAATAAGAAATCATCTCCTTCCTTTTCTAGGGAGGAGTTTGAATACTTCATGAATAAGACTGCATTATTTGTAGCAAACGAGGGATTCCAGTTCTATGCAATGAACGGTCGTATCTCTGATGATTATAGATTCTTGAAGAAAAATCTAAAGGTAACATCGTTTACTATTAATGCAAAAGCTGATTCACAAGATGAACGGACATTCTTGATAGACGATAATTACTTCCACATGTTGTCATGTGAGGTTTATTTAAATGGATTAAATGCATCCGGTGAAACAATAGTTAAAAGATTTCAAGCAAAGAGATTGTCAGATGATGCTGAAGGGGCGGTAGTTGATAACGTGTTTTTAAAACCGAAATATAACGTACCGTATTATGATGTTGATAGTTCGTTGAATTCGACGGCCGATGAAGCAACCGTAATAATCAAAACAGGTGTACTTCCATCAGGAATAACATTCAATAGCGTCGAGACAGAATATCTAAAATTACCAGAAACTATAGAGGTTACTGACGATGATATCTATGGATCAGGAGACGATAACTCTCAAGAGTTAGAATTTCCGGAGTCACTTAGAAATATATACATTGCGCGTGTTTCCAGTTCATTACTAGAATATGCGAATAATCCAAGACAACAAACGCTACCACCACTATCACAAGATATACCACCAGTCCCCGTGGAGCTAATGATGGCGGCGGCAGGAAGACGTAATGCTAGTCAACCGAACAGCAAAAAACAATAGCATTAATCATTTAATAATATATTTATTATGTTTACTTTAGGGAATAAAGAGGCTATCGTAAACGCTACCAATAAATTTCCAATCTCAATAGATGGTACAGAAATGACTATCAAGGGATTTGGAACTTTCTCGCAAGCACAGATTGTGTCTGCACTTGGACAGCGTTTCATCGCCGAAAAATTAGGATCATTAGTTATTACTTGTCCATCAGCTTCTGATATAGGACTAGCAGCTAGTGATTTACGTGTGCCTGTTGTTGCTCACATTAGAGTTAATACAACAAGACATTCATCTGAATGGGCTACGGATTTTATCAAGAGAGGGAGACCTTATGTGTTCGAATTATCTCTTGGAGGTGGAGCAAGTTCAACTGATGTTGCAAATGCATTAGAAGATGCTTTCACTGAGTATGAGTCGAAATTTCCAATTTCAACTTTACCATTTGACGTTGTTAATGATAGTGCGGGAGAACTTACACTTACATTAAAAGCTGGTGAATTAAATTTCTTAGAAACTGTTAACTTCCTTATGGAACATGACAGTTATGGCTTCGATGCTGATACTACTAAATTTACAGGAGCATTACAAGAGGATGGAGTAACTCCAAACTTAACTAGTGCATCATCTACTGCATCAGTAATTAACATGGATACTACTAATACATTTAGTGTTGGTGATCAGCTCCTAGTTGGAGATGCTACTAATGCAGGTGTTGAAGGAACAGCTACTGTTCACACTGTTACATATATTACTTTCTCGAATACAACTGAACTAACAGTATCACCTGACGTTCCTACAACGTATGTTGATAATGCTATAGTTACTGTTTTAACAGCAGGTGAGGAAGCAACTAATTCAGGAAAATATCTTGAAGAAAATGTTAGAGTTTCTAACCCTTATACAACTGATGCTTATGCAATTGGTGCAGGAGAAGCTCCGTTCGTAGCAAATGACTACACTCAAATTACTTGGGTTGCTAGAGCTACAGAGGGAACTGGAATTGGATCTGGTTGGGCTCCACATAATAACTTAGCTACAGTTGCGGCTGATGCTAAAGTTGGCAATCGTGATCAAACTTTCACATTGTATTTTAATGAAGATGCATGTCTAGATAACGCTGGTCCTGTTGATACATTAATTGGATTCCTAATTGGAGGAACGCCTGTTATTGGTGACTTCTTGAAAGCTAATAAAGAAGGTGCTACTACAGCAGATTTATTTATAGCTTAAATAACGATATATTTATTTATCATATTTAGGGTGATTGGCCGAGTTGCCGGTCACCCTTTTTATTTTTACAGACATTATGACATTAGAACAACTTGCAAGTGCAATAAGGACAAACGTTGGACATGGTCTTAAGGAGGTCACTACTTTTGATTACTCTGTGGAACAAATCAAAAAAGAAATAGGTCTTGTGTTGTCTGATATTATATGGAAAGATAGCACAAAAGGAATATTGAGACCTGAGCACTTTGTTCAGAAGTCTGAGAATATTGACCTAACCTTAACAAACTTTCCTTATACCGCTACGACAAACAGTCCTGCGAAAGTATGGTATGCTCAAATACCAAGACTACAAATGACAGTAGGAAATGAATCTCTAAGATATATTGGACCAACTGATTTTTCAGAAGACTTTACAAAGTATTACGATTTTGCATTTACCACACACAAACATAAAAGAGTTACATCAAATACTCCATTTGTTTATGTAGATTTAGCTCATGACTATGAAAATCATACAGATCTTTATTTCTTTAATATTGAGGGTTCTGGACTTAGAAAAGTAAGTTCTAGAGCGATATATGCAGATCCTATTGCAATATTAGAAGCTGACGGAGTATTCGGAGACGAAGAAGAATTCCCAGCTCCAATGAAAGTACAAGGTCAAATTATAGAAGCTTTAACAAGAAAATATATAACGTATTACAGGCAGATGACTCAAACTTCTCAGCCTAATACACAAACTGACATAAACTAATGGAATTAGAAGCAAAGAAAAGAAATCTAACCTTTTTAACAGCAATGTCAGGATTGTATTCAATGTGGAAAATCTACGTTGACGAAAAGGATTTTATAGAACTTGCCTATCCTATTTGGAGATCAATTGGAAATATAGCTACAATAGAGCATAGTTTCCTTGCGACTGTTCCAGAAGATGGAGTAATACAATTACCTGACGGATGTGAATTTGTTGTAGATGTTACATCAAGTGAGTACAGAAATGTATTAGGAGAAGATAATAGCGAACTTTCTTATTATACAAGTTCCAGAGGTCAAGAATCTGAAATGACTCCTGATAAACATGAATTATCTGCAACAAGTGCAAGTAAACAACGTGAAAATTACGATTATGGTGAAAGAGTAAACTTCGATCTAGGTGATGGATATATTAGAATAACATCATCACTATTAGTTGATTACGATGTAACTATAGTTTACAAGGCTATTGATACTGATGAAGACGGATTACCACTTCTTAATGATAAAGAAGTAACCGCATTAACTTATAATGTAGCATTAATATTAGCACAAAGAGATTTGTTTGCTAAGATACAAGGTGCTGCTGATACAATTAAAATGCTACAACCTTTAGCTGAAAGAGCTTTAGTTGCAGCGAAAATGCCTGAAACAATATCTGATGCTGCATTAGATAAGGTGCTAGATATAAAAACGAATCGAGACTTTAAACAGTTTGGATCAACAATGAAATTTGGTTAATATGCCCGATAAGACAGAAGTATACCGTTCGAAATATAATAGGAAAGGTGTCGCGACAATGAAGAACATTTTTCCTACTGACAAAGATACAACAGCAAAGTTACTCAAACGTACAAAAGACTCAAAAGGTAAACTACAATTAAAATATAGAGTACATGATAATTCTGAATTAGTACGTCAAATCTTTAATAGATTTATGTATAAGGTTATAGAAAGAATTATTAAAGGCGATTTGTTCATGTTTCCTGGAACTACAGGAGCATATATTGCAATGAAGCCTATGAAAGATGAAAGGGTACAAGAACTCAGACAAGATGGGTTTGTACCAGAATACGATATCGTAAAAGCAGGATTCAAAATTCCGGGCATTTTCTTCGATTTTGGGCCACGTTATAATAGAAAGGACCGTGGAATATACATTCCGAAAGATCTCTTTAATATGGCACTCAAAAACGTTGAAAATGGACTAATACCATGGACAAATATACCCAAAGCAATCAAGCATGATAATTGAGCAAAAAGATATAATGGAAGAGCTATATGAGGAATACCCTGATATAACTCCTGCAGCATTGGATAAGATCTGTAAAAAGGGTTTATCTGGTGTAAATGCGGCAATGAGAAATGGTTATGAGTTATTTATAAAACTTAGAGTTGACGGTAAATTAGACGAAATGAAATTTTTCGTACCTAATCCACCAGAAATACAATATGAAATATCTCGACATAATTATTACAGATTAGCTAAACAGAAAGAACGAAATGAAAAAACAAGCAGTTAATACGTTTGAAGGTGGTATGGTTACTGATATTGATGAGCTTCATGCTAAATCAAGTACGTTAACATACGCTAGAAATACTGAATATCTTACAACTGAGGGTAATCAGTTAATACTACAAAAGAGAGAAGGTAGGGAAATAAATGCCTCTGCTAGTGTATCTCCGGGATTTAATATAAAAGCAGTAGAAGTTATGGATGATATATCATACATTATAAGTACAAGTGCTCCTGGGGAAGAAGTAGGCAATTTAATTGATATACAATTTTCAACTGATTTACAAGATAGAACTTACGGTGAGGGAAATTTTGGTGTACGTGTAGGTCAATATTTTGACGTAACATTATTTGAACAAGCAAAAGTAACAGGAGCATCTTTTTATGTTAAAAATAATAATGTAGGTTCTACATATTCATTACGCGCTGTTCTTTTTGGTGTAGATGGTATTGAATCTAACGGATTCGTACTTGAGAAAACATTATTAGGAACATCTGATACTATCAGTTCATCAACAATGTCTACAAGTTATGACTACGTAACATTTACTTTTCCAACAGAAATAGAAATTTCTAGTTATAATAATGTAGTTATAGCTGTTGAAACAATAACTGGCGGAGATACATCATTACAATATACAGATGATGAAAGTGTTTATCCAGAAGGTTATATGGTATATGGAGGTGTTGCATCAAACTCATTATCTATAGACTATACGAGTACTAAATCATATAAATGTAGACTTATAGGTTCATTTGTTACATTAGGGGATTCAGAAATAGGTACATTTCCAAGTCCTGACTACTCATCTACAAGTTCAGTAACTGAAGATGAAATTGTTGATATGATAGATGTTTATTCTCCATTGAAGAACTTTAGAGAATATGCTAGTCCTTTAGATGAAAATTATACAAGTGAATTTAGAACATCAGAATTAGATATTGGAGCAAATGATGATGTTGATATTGAATTACAGAAGACATATGATGGATCTGTAAATATAGTATTTGCTAGTACAGATAATCCAGTAAGATTAATAAACACTAAGTTTAAATCTAATGGTGATGGTACTGCTACATTAATTAAAAGACGTTTAGAAAAGAATGATAACGTTTATAGCGGCTCTGAGTTTCAAAAAACTGAGATTATTCCTAGAACTACAACTGTAGGATATATCAGTAATGTAGAAGTTCTTGAAGGAGGTTCACTTCCTGCAGGTGGTTATAGATATTATTTTAAATATATTACAGCAGATGGTGTTGAAACAGATGTAATAGAGGAATCTAGAACAATTGACATACACTTCTCAAATAGCGTAAATATGGCAACTGGTGGTGAATCAGGTGAAATCATGCCTAAAATGGTAAAGATTGAACTTGCTGACCTTGATAGTGCATTTAAAGGTATTAGAGTTTATTTTAGTGTAACAGCTGGAGATACTGCTGTATCAACTACATTATATCAAATAGAAAACACATACGACATAAGCGCATCAGGTACTGCTTCGGTAATGCATACTGGATTTGAAAATACAATAGATGCAGATTCAAGTACATTTGCATTAAGTTATGCTCAAATTAAAGATAGTAAGATAATTGCTAAAGTAAACAATAGACTAGCATTATCAGGATCTTCTGCTTCACTTAATCACAAAGATGAGTACGCAGATCTAGCTACAAACTTTTTGATAACTTCGTTTACATCAACTGCGAAAGTAGCTGCACCAATTAATATTGAAGGTTCAGATGAAGATACTTTAACACATGCTAATCCAACATCATTCTACGATTTAGGAGAATATTGGGATGCTGAAACATACGAATTTGGTGTTGTATTTTTAACATCGGACGGATCAACTCCAGTTTACCCTATACAGGGATTAGACAAAGTTAAAGATACTGGAGCAAGTTATGATTGGAGTATGCTTGGGGAAACCTACGATGGATTCGATAGCACTAGAGGACAGAATTGTAAAGGTGTGTATAGAACAGAAGATGTAGAACAATACTTCAAAGTTAGCGGTACTACAATGAAGTTCAAAACAGTTCATCTAAAAATACTTACAACCTTTTTTCAAGCTGCAATATCAAGTGCAAGTGCTGGACAAGACTTTGATGATATAATTGGATACTACTTTGTAAGAAAGAAAAGAAAAAAGGATGCGCAAATGCGTGGACTACTTTGTCCTACAATTGCTCTTCCACAAGTATCTGCATTCGGCTTTGATAATATACTTCATACACCAGTATTCACAAATGGTGGTAGACCTGGAGTAGATTCAATCTTAAATGCAGGATATAAGCGAGTTCCATATCCAGATAATATTATGCCTTACGCATGTAGAGCACAAAGGAAGTTTCCAGATAATGATACTACTTTAGAAAGATTATGGGATTTTCAGAATAGAACTCCTATCACGGTAGCGGGTCATGAATATTCATTTAAATCTTCTTATGCTTTTTATTCTCCAGATGTGGATTGTAATACTGCTACTGCAGCATCTACATTCTCAGCTAGAGATTTTGGAACACATATATACAAACCATTCTACATGAGAAGTGGAACTAATAAAGAGTTATATTATGGTTCCAATTTCAATAATTCAGGAATTTATTTACATAATACATGGACTAGACCTACAACTTCAGATACAGAAGGTATCTGGTTGGAAAGAAGAGGTGTTGGAACATTTAGTTACGTATACGAAAATACTTTAGGAGCAGGTACTGGTGCCTTTGCAGGGAGTACAGATAGGAACCTATGGTTATATTCGGAAAGTTCGAAAAATGGTGGTTATGATTTAACTACATTTTCGAATCAAGAAATATATGAGATGTCAAATGATGATTCTATAGGTATTTATTACAATATAAATGTTGATGATGATGAAAAAGAGATAGCTGGTAATGCATTAAAATATGGAAGATATCTTGGAATTAAATTCAAAATGGAGGCGTGGATACGGGATTTAGATTTACCTGAAATGCATATGGATGTAGCTGTAAGATCTTCAGGAGCTTTGAATATAAATTTAGATTATACGTGTGCTGAAGATGCACCTACTTCTGGATCAGAGATGCCTGACTATTTTTCAGCAAATGTCATAACAGGATATTTATGTAAAGTATATCAAGGTGTTAATACAAGTCCACTTTCTTATGATAATTGGGTAGATAAATATGAAACAGACGATAATTCAAAATATTTTGCAGTTAGTAGACGTTATCCAATTGGGTATTCAGGAGATGAAATAAATATTGGAGATGGAGATTGCTACTCAGGTTTAATGTGGAAGAGAGTTTTCAGACCAAGAGGTATAGACGAAGCTCCACAAGCTACTGATACAAGTGCTTATAAAGAAGATTCTAGAGATGTTGGAATGGCTGACTTTGGTTATGCTATATCAGTTCCAACTAAATCTAATTACAATTTTCATTTAAGGGTTCCATCAAATATGGATGATGCAGAATATGAAATGTTTGGAGAGAAGAGATCATTTCTACCTGTACAAGGCAAAGATTCTATTCGTGGGGCTAAAATGGATGAAACAGATAAATTTAATCAAGGATATGGTGCTCATTATGAGTCTGTAGTTCCTATATATAGATTGAATTCTGATGCTCCTTACTATAAAGCGGAACAACCAAATAGAGTTTATGTTTCAGACACAGATATAGAATCCAATTTTGTTAATGGATTCACACAATTTAAAGGATTAAGTTACAGAGATTACAACTCTGAATTAGGTCCTATTAACGCGATGGTTACTTATAGAGGTAAATTAGTCGCAATATTTGATTCAGGAGTTGCTACCATCGGTGTGGATGAACGTAGTATGATACCAGGATCAGAGGGAGATATCTTTATGGATAGTGCTAAAGCTTTAGCTTCTAAATCAGAAGTTAAAAGTACTGTTTTAGGGAGTAATCAACCAAAATCGGTAGTTGTTACCGGTAATTTTGTCTATGGTGTAGACACAAAACAATATAAAGTTTGGCGTACCAATGGAACTGATTTCAAAATCATATCTGATTTAAGAGTTCAAAGTTGGATAAAGGATGCTGTTGAAGCAGTGAACACAGATATCTCTGATAAGTTTATTGTATTTACTACATATGATGCTAGAAAATCTGAGTTATTATTTTCATTTTCTTCGTATGATGCTTTTGGAGTTTTACTAGACTCAAGAACAATAGTTTTTAATGAAATGTTGGATGTATGGGTTTGTGAAACAGATGAACATAGATCACATATGTTTTATGTGGAAGAAGATAAATATGCAGTAAGGCCTGATTCTGAGAATAGTATATATGATTATAGTCCTGATTATTTTATAAATAAGTTTTATACCGAACCGGTTGATAAATCAATTGTTGAATTCGTTATTAATCAGGACCAACAAGATATCAAAGTATTAGAAAATCTAATGATAGTTGGTAATTCAGTATTACCAGAAAAGATTTATTATACTACTGATATTTATGGTGGAAGAACTACCAATACATTTTTAGAGCAGGATATAACATCACGAACACCTATTACATTACAAATAATGACTGATGTTAATTTTACTAATTCTGGTGTGTATAGTATTATACTAGCAGAAACATTAAATAGCATACAACATCCGTTAACTGGTTTACCGATTGATGTTGACACACTAATTACCCTGGAAGATGGCGAAGGAAATGTAATCAGAACTAAGATTATTGATTTATCAGTTGATGGTACAGAAGTAACATTTGCACATGATATTTCTGGTCTAGTTGAAGACACATTAATTATCTATTTAGGGCATATAAATGACCAAAGACTTTATAATACAGAAATACACGAAGGTGTTACTTATATAGTACCTTCTTGTAAATTAAACTACAATATTACTCAACCACGAGGTAAGTGGGTAAAGGTTAGATTGGAAGTTGAAGGGGCTGATCAGGTTTATATATCAGGAATAGGCTCCGTGTATAATCAAAGTTTAAGTTAATTTTACTATAATATATCCGAATAGAACAATAAAACAACACTTTATACTATGATAATTTATAACAGAAAGATGATGATGCAGGCTGGAGCTAAAACTCCGTCTACAAATACTACCACATGGTATCAGGATCCTAATGTGCAGCAAGCTGGTAACCAAATGGCTGAAGGGGTTAATTCACAAGGACAGAGAAAACAGTATTCGAATACTGCTACTCAAGGTAACATGAATGCTGCTGATGTTGAAAAGGTTGATCCTGATATGGAAAATCAAGGTGAAACTACTTCAGCCTTGACTGGTGCCGCTACAGGTGCTATTTCAGGTGCTGCAGCTGGATCTGTTGTACCAGGAATTGGTACTGCAGTAGGAGCAGTAGTTGGTGGAGTCGTAGGTGGGTTAAGTTCTTGGTTAAGTACTGATTCTGCAAATGACAAAGCTTATGATGCTGCACAAGATCAATATAAGGCAGGTGTAAATCAAGCTGAATCTAACTATCAAGCAAATGCACAGAATAGATATGCATCACAATATCAAGCATATCAGGATGGTGGACAAATGGGAGTTGGTCAAAATCAACCAGTTAATACAGGTAGTCAACCAGTTTCAGGCATTGTGAATAACACTAATCAAATGCCAATGAACAATACAAACCAGATGCCAATGAGTACCAATACAAATACACCTATGGGTGGACGTTGGACTGGTAGACGTAAGAATGGCGGAACTTTTAATACGAAAATAGATGCTATTTTAACTAGTAGCACAAAAAAGTAATAACTCCTATCTTTAAAGGTGGGGGAAAGCTAGGGGATCCTAAGGAATCTAACGTGATTCCTAAGGGTAAACTCCACAAGGAAAATAATAATCTTGGGCAAAAAGATAAAGGTATTCCAGTAATTGATAATGATGGTGTTAAACATTTTGAAGTTGAAAAAGAAGAGCTTATACTAACTCTCGCTATCACTGAAAAGGTAGAAGGATTAGTTGCTAACTATGATAAGACTTTTGATGATGACATTTTAATCGAACTTGGAAAACTATTGACCGAAGAGATACTTAGAAATACTCAAGATAACTCCGGAAAATTCGGAACAAAGACAGAAAAATGAAGTTAAAGGTAGGAGACAAAGAATTTAATGTAAAGGTTGCTTCATCTGATGCTAATAGAAAAAAGGGTCTGAAAGGTATTAAAAAAGTACCAAAAGGACATGGTCTAGTTCTAAGTTATTCAAAGGAGCAATTGGTGCCAATAACAATGAAAGGTGTTAAATGTCCACTTGATATCGTCTTCGCAAGAGGAGGAAAAGTTCATGAGGTCAGAAAAGCTCCAGTTAATGCATCCGATATAGTACTCGAACATCCCTCAGATTTGGTTCTAGAAATCAATATGGGAGAAGGTGATGGAATACGTACAGGAGATGAGATTAGTTGGGTTGGAGACATGGATAAAAATGGTACCGTTACAATGGCTACTGGAGGAGTAGCTGCTAAGAAGAATCAAATGCATGTTCTTGATGAAGATGGTAAAAACCAGATGAATTTGAAAGGTGAAGAACGAATCTATTCAAGACCGCATACTTCTAAATTAGTTAAGTTAGCTGTTAAAGCTGATAAAACTAAAGATAATAAAGATTATAAAAAACTTGGTAATGCAATGGTTAAGATCATTCATGAACAAGATACACAGGAACAAGAATACGTAGAATAATGAATCCAAGAGACTATAGTAAAATATTCAATAGTTTTAGTTTCAATGCTGCGGATGTAGGGTCTGATAAAAAAGTAACTACAAATCCTGACGTTCAGACTTCTGAACATTATACCCCAACAATACTAGATGAAAGGCCGGTAGATGAATATGAGAATCCTTACGATGAGGTAACTGATCCAGAGGACGAAGAGACAGAAATTGCTCTTCCTGACAAATATTCAGGTCTATCAAAATTCTATAAAGCTATAGACTCAGATACTATTAAGACAAAGGAAGCTAAATATGCTTTACTTGCTCAGATGGGATTAGAGAGTTCTTGGGGTAAAAAGTCAAAGTATTTTAATTATGGAAACATTACTACTGGTAGTAACTATAAAGGTGACTATTATAAAGGTGGTGACAAGAATGCACAGGGTGAAGCTATAACACAAAAGTTTAGGCGTTATAATTCTGTGGAAGAATTCTACAATGATTATATAAATCTTATTGATACATTATATCCCGATGCATATGCACAATTAACTGCAGACGAATTTGACATTGATAAATTCTCGCATGGGTTAAGAAACGGAAGAGCAGGCATGTACGCTGAATCTCCAATTTATGAGGAGAGACTACGTGATACTTACAATTCAGTAGTTAATAGTATGACACCTAAGCAAAAAGTAGCTACAACAACTCGCAAAAACGGTGGAATACTTTACAAAATTTAATAACCGGTTAATAATAAAACAAGATGAAAAATTGGATTGAACAACACAAAAGTGGAACAGTAAAAAAATTCCAACAAGGTGGAGCAATGGCACCAGGAGCACCAGTAGAACAAGGCGGAGGTGCACCACCAGCAGGAGCAGAAATTGATGCTATGTTAGCAGAATATGCTCAAACAAGAGACCCTCAATTAGCAGTTGCTATTTGTGATATGTTAGTAGAAGTATTAGCAGGAGCTCAAGCACAACAAGGTGGCGCGCCAGGTGGAGCACCAGCAGGACCTCCAGGTGGACAACCTATGGGCCGTAAAGGAATGAAATTTAAAAAGTAAGACTAGTTATTAACCTCTAATTATTTGATATGGCTAAATTAGCAGAAAAAACAAATAAGAATGCAGAGGCTCGACAAATAGCTAGTGATCTCTTGAAGACACACGATTATGTCTTAAACCCAAGGGATAACACATATCAACTCATTAACAAGGCAACTAAGGAAGTTTATTCCGGAGACCTTGTTTCTGGGCTTGATGCAGATAAAGGATTACTTCAGAAAGATAGACGTTTAAAAAGGTTAGTTGGTGAACAATTAGCTGCTCAGAGATTCAAAAAACAACAAAGACCTATAAAGCTTTCAGAGAAATCATTTGATGTTAAATCAGATGATGAAGTTGCTGTTAAAGATGGTACTACTACCACTACAGATATACTTGCGGAAGATAGGAAACTTATTGAAAAATCAGAAGAAAAGAAGGAAAAACCTTCAACTCTTACAGCTGAGCAACGTAAAGAAATAGCAGATAGTAATGCTACATTTGATGAAGAGTTTAGGTCAGACCAGAAAAGTGAGTCAATTGAAAGTAAAGAGTTCAATTTAGCTGAAATTCTTAAAGAAATTGATAAGGATGAGGAAGCTAAAAAGAAGAAGTGGATGGAAGAAATTATGTCCATAACTCCTCCAGAACTTGAGTATCAAAGTGATGCTACCAATATTAGACCTAAAAAACTACGTCCTCTATATGCAAAGGGTGGTACTTTAGTACGTAAAGCGCAAGCTGGGTTAAAAACAAACAGAGCACTTCAATCTAATAAAGAAGTTGTGTTTGGTAATAATAGTCTTTCAACAGACTTTACTACACCTTACTATTATAATCCTAAGGATCCGTATGGTAAGTTTGATCCTAATTCTACATATAATTCAAAATTAGAGTTGGTAGAGAATCCGAAATATGATACTCTTAAAAACCCTAATGTGGTTGCAGAACCTGAAAAAGAATCTATATGGAAAAGACTTACTAATACTGCAGACACCCGATCACTGGCAGAGAAAAGCCTTGATTACGTTAACCCTATTCTTGTAGGAGCAGACTATCTAACACAGAGAAGTGCTCTTAAAAACTTAGGTAAGAATAAGGCCGTAAGAACATATGATAACCCTACACAACTGAATGTTCGTGCTGTTAGTGATATGCCTTACGAGGTAAGAAAAGCTAGAGAGAACGCAATCAGTAGAATGAGATCTGATTATAAAGGATCTGACCCAGTTATGGAACTTGTTTCAAAACAAATGGTTGGAGCTAAGCAATTAGAAGCTCGTGAACAATTAGGCTCCGAAAGGGCTGCAATTGTAGCGAAAGATCAGGCTCGTGTAGATGAACAAGTAAATAAAAATGCAATGTTAGCAGGACAAACTTCTCAGAAGAATTCTGCACTGAAACGTCAATATGATGAATCAGATCGTTTATTAAAAGCGGACATTGACAACCGACAGGCAAGTTTGACTGGACAATTAATCGGTACCACAGCTCAAGGTCTACAAAATAGACTTAATACAAGAGATATGGCACAGCTTAAGAATAAAGATATTGAACTTAAACGTATTCAAACTGACATAAAAGTTGAAGAATCTATACTTAGTGAAGACCCAACAAACGTTGCAGCTAAAGGTAGAAGAGAACAATTACTTGCAGAATATTCAGCCATTTTAGGTGAGGTAGGAGGTAAGTATTCTCAAATAGAGAATGACGTTATGTTCAGGAAAGATGGTGGAAAATTGATACCACGAAAATAAAGAGTAGACCCCATGCAGTTTTGTATGGGGTTTTTTGTTTTATATTTACTATAATGTATATAGTTAATATTAGAATATTTTTCAAATTATAAATATATGATCATATACGAGAAAAAACAACAAGGTGGTACCGTTGGAAAAGCTGGACGATTAAGCGTTCAAGCAACCGATAGAAGTGCTGCACTTCAGTACAATCCACAAATCCAAGAAGTACGTGCACTTGGCTCTGTGACTGGTTCTGGAACAACTGCCTCGACGCAAAAAATGTACCAAGGAATGCTTCCAAGTGATTCAGATTACTTGAAAGGAATAAAGGAACAAAAGAAGCAAGAGATAGCAGACAAATATGTTAATCCTGAATACGAAGGTAGTCAAGAAAACATTAACGATTTAGAGATTTATAGGAACATTGATGCTAGTATGGCGAGTAAAGGAAAACACTTTGCTACACGTTATACAAAAAATGCTCAAACTATAAAGAGTAGAAAGGCCGAGGGTTCCATGGCTTCTGCGGGCGGTTATGTCCTTACAGAAGACATAGAAGGTAACTACCAAAAGATGTCTTACAAAGATTTAATGTCTCAAACTGAAGACGGAGATATGAGATCACGCCCATTATCAGTATCAGAAGCTGCTGCATTACGAGAAAGTAATGTAGAATTTAATAGCTTTGGTAATTTAGGACAATTTGTAGATCAAATATTAATGAATACTTATGCTCCTTCTGATCTTCCAAAGACAATAAAAGCAATTGCATCACAAGCTAAATCTAGCACAATTCCTTTAGATGACAAAGGAAATCAAATGAGTGTAATAGATCTTGTGACATCTATTAATGAAGGTGGCGGAATGGTAGCATCATTGAAGACAAATGCAAGACAGGTGAACGCATTATCTAATTACTTCAATAATTCGATTGATCCTGGTACTTCAGATTACATAGATAAATTAGCTATACAACAAGTATACAATAGAATAGCTGCTGGTAATCCATTACCTGATGGTGAAACTATTACAGAAGCTATTAATACATATAAGACAAATCTGGTTAATGACTATTTCTATGGTGCATTAAAAGAAGATTTGAAACTAGATAAAAAATCTAGTGGAAGTGGTAGTGATGGTCCAAGTGCTCAAAGGAGATATAAAGTTAATCCTGCTGCTAGTGCCCATATTACAGCTGCTTCACAAAGAGTTAAAATAGAAGTTCCTAATAAGGATGGAAAAACTACTGAAATGCAAGAATATATGGGATCAATTATATCTCATGGAGATCTTATGTTTGGTAATAATAATGCATATGGATTACCTGAAGATCATAAAGGTGGAGAAGGTAAGTCATTAATAATGAATAGCAATCTAGCTAGAATGGGTGGAGCTAACTTTGACTCTGTCGCTATGGCTGATGGAACTTCGATAAATGAAAACGTAGGATTAAATGATACTATGTTGGATCCTAATGCAAGGTTTCATTTGACATTTATTCCAGTAAAAGAAAATTCATCTGGTAAAGGTGGATATGTTCCAGATCTTGGCCGTGTAACACAATATCACGAAATACTGAAGGAATACTCAGATAGATGGGCTGCAGGAGAAGAAATTAGTCCGGCAGTAATTGAAGCTGAATTACAAAAATATGATCCAACAGTTAGAATTAAACCGACACTTGTTTTTGATATTATACTTAGAGATAATGAAAACATTGATAATAGATTATTAGAAGAAGTTGATAATGATGCTATTGAAGATGTATTCGAAGATGCTGTAGGGTATACAAGAGATAAGAAAATAAATAGAACCAAAGCATTTATGATAGTAGATAACCCTGAGGTTTATGCTGATTCAAAATTCTTTGGCCCACAGTTTGTAAAAGAAATAGATGTGAATGCTTCTAAGACATTAGCAGGAGGACTGTTAGAGAGCTTAGTGCCAATTACTGAAGCTACTACAAGCGAAGATAAGGGAACAGAACAATTTAAGAATGGTGGTAAAGTACCAGATGCTGACTCCATTCATAAACTATTATTCGATTAAACATGGCTGACTTTTTAACAACTGCTGAAGAAGAAAACAAAACGTTGAAAAATACAACGAATCCAGTCAAAGAAACTAAGGACAAAGTAATAACATCTAATACTCCAGAGCCGGAGAAGAAAGATTTTGCTACTGAGATTTTTGAAAAGATCTCTAAACCTAAGTTTGCTGGAAACTTCGACAGTAAAGACAAAGTATGGGAGAAATACCAAGGTGCATATGAAAGAGACCACGGTGAGAACGCACAAGAAGCATTTGATGCAGCGTTTGAACAGTCTTCTAAGTTTCACCAGGATTTGGCTATGCAAGAACTTGAAGATACACAGTTATCTCAGGTACTTGATGATGCTGCTTGGGCATTACCTTTCGGTGATGACACAGAAATAGTGGATCCTTCCATGAGTACAACTACTAAGCTTGAGACTAACTCTGGTAGACTACAGATGTTAGATTGGTGGACTGGTGCTAATAACTCAGTTCGTGAAGCTTCGATAAGTGCTAAGTCATATATAAATGGAAATGGAGAACTAGTCAATGCAGAAGATATTGACAATCTAAGTAATTTATTAGATACAACTGATTCTACTGGAAAAGAAATAATTGGGTTCCAATATACAGGAGCTTCTGAATATACAAGAGGTGACGCTACTCTAGAAGCGGTTTACAGAGGGGAACGTGCGACCGGAGAGTTAGCAACTGTGTGGGATTTAAAAGATACATGGTTATCAAATAATGATTTAACTTCGAATATTGCTAAGACCACTGTAGGTTCTGTTATGAACTTTGCAATGGATATTCTTGATACAGGTTTTGTATTAGCTGGAGCTACAGCTGGTGTCTTCAATGATGACTCTGATTTCTATCATGATATGATGGAAAAATCGATGAAGATGCAACAATATAGCATGAATAAATCTGACTATGACATGAGCAAAATGTTCACTGTTAACAATATGTTAGATATGGCTATCAATACTGGATTACAGTTATTAATGGCTGGTGGTGTTGCAGGTGGTGCAAATGCATTATCTAAGATGGTAATTAAAGGTGGTAAGAAAGCTGCATTTAAAATGGGCATGAAAACCGGTAGAAAGACAGTTACAGAGATAGCTGAATTAGCTGGTAAGCAATATGGTAAAAAAGCAGGTTTATTTGTACTTGGAGGAATGGCTTCTAAGGATGCATATCAAGCTGCATTGGACGCAGGATTTACTACTAAAGAGGCAGGAGCTATTTATTTCGCTTCATTTGCTGCTATGTTCCAGGTTAATAAGATTTCTAATTTTACTGATGGAGCTATAGAAAAAGCTGCTAGTACCAGATTTGGTAATGAAGCTATAAAAACTACCATTAATAAACTTGCTGCAGAAGCTGGAGAAGGCGGTCTTAAATCAAATGCTATAGGTAAAGCCGCTATTTCTATGATGAAAAGTACCGGAGATCTGATCAAAAAGCTGGGTAATTCTGGTGGAATGGCTGGAGCTATGTTTACTGAGGCAATGGAAGAGGAAGCTGAATTAGTTGCTCAAGAAGCTGTAAATCATATGGCTAATATGTATTCTGAATATTTAGGATACAAAGACGATATTGATAAGCCTAAATTTAAATCCGTAATGGACGAAGGATACTGGGAAGAAAAAGGTTGGGAAGCCTTAATGTCTGGTATTGGTGGTGCATTAGGGGGTGGAATGGCTAAATCCGTTAGGATGATCCGTTCTTCTGGTAAGCATATAGCTGATAATGACTGGCCTGTTAAGGGAGACGATGCAACTGCAATTAAGCATATAGCTTTTGAAGATGCTAGAGGTACTGCTAAAGGTAAGTCTGCTGCTAAGAAATTATTTAAAACTCTAGAAAAAGAGAAAAACAAAGGTCGTTTTGGTAGACAAGATTATTCTACTGTTTGGAATAGTGAAGAGGGAAGATATAAGAGAATGTCTGAACTTACACCAGAAGAAGGTAAGAAACATTTAAGTCAAGCCGACGTTTTATATAATACAATACACGCACAATATAATCATTACAAAGCTCTATTTAGTGGATTTGCAGGATCTTATGATCAGGTAATAGCTAATACTCCAGAGATACAAGGTATTTATGGACAAGCTGCATTATTTGATGAAGTAAATGATTTACTAACAACAAAGCAAGATATACTTGCTAAGTCTAAAGGTGGAATGTCTGCAAGTGTGGACACTCAGATAAACGCTATTTTAGATAGAGAAAGTGCGATATTAGATACAGTAATTAAACAATCTGAGGCTGAAGTTGATCGTTTCAAAATGAAAAGGGAACAAGATGCAATTATAGCTGAGGAGAGTAAAGATACAGAAGAGAAGAAAGCTAAAGTTTTAAAAGAAGGTCAAGATGAAGAAGTATTAGAACTTAAGGAAGAAGCAGAGCAATCTATGAATTCTAAGGTAGAAAAAATGCTACTTGACGAAATTAATAAAGTTGCTGGCGCTCTTGATCTTACTGGTGGAGAAATGAAAACTCTATTAGAAACACAACGTAAATTGAATGATGTTCAAGATGGTAAATTTGTTGAAAAAGGTATTATTAATACATTAATAAATACTGCTAAATTCAGAGATAAAATAGGACCTGGTGCTCCAAAGAAATATACTCAATATGGAAATATTGTAGAGAATTTAGTTGGTGCTGATATGCGATTAAAAGATCGTATTACAGCAAGAAAAGCTGATGGTATTAGATTTACTGAGAGTTTCAAGGATCAAATGCAAGGAATACCTTCTAAATTAGAAGATCTTTCTGCTTGGATTGATAATACAAACATGCCATTTTTAACTGATGAACAAAAGCAAAAGTTAAAACTGAAGATTCAAAAGTCTGTTCCTTCAATGGAAGAGATTAGAATAGAGATAATTGCATCTCATATTAAAGATATTTCTTCTAATACTTATAAACTGATTGGAGAACCTTTCGAGGTAGTAATTGACCCTGAGGAAACTTCTAAGTCTTTACTTAGCAAAGTTAATATAGGTGTTCAAGCATTAGCTGAAAGAGTACTTAAGAATCATTTAGCCGAAGATATAACTGATATACCTGAAAATACAAGAAGAACTCTTGCTAAAATACTGCATGCAGTCGACTCATTAAAAGGTATAAATGAAGATCAATCTGAGGATATTTCTAGAATGTCTTATGATCCAGAGGAAGTTGATTTAAATGAAATTGATGAACATGGATACGAGATATCAGTTAATGATTTCTTAGATATTGTTAATTCAGGAACATATACAGAAGTATTGGATACTAGTACAGTTTCTAAGAAACAGAACATACCTGAGGAAATAGTTGAAGCTGACAGATTAATCGGCATTGTTGACAAGGCTGAGGATCCATTATCAATGAAAGAATTTGATGGTGAATACTTTGTTAAGAACTTACAAGCTACAAATACTGGACTAGAAACATTAGATCAGTCGTTGGGTGAAGCTTATAAAGTTATGCACGATTCTGCTCCAAAAGATGAATCAGGTGAGATATTTACTTTCACTGATACAGAAGGAGCAAATGATTTAAGGGATAAGATTGCTATAAGAAAAGCTCAAATAGAACTAATCCAAAGATCATTCAAGATAATTGCTGATGTTAGAGGTTATAATAAAGGTAAATTTGTTGGTGGATTTGATGAATCTACTAGCAATAATACATACTTCTCTGATTATGTGAATAACATGATTGGTGATCCATTAACTTATTTTGAACTACATAAAAAGTTATCAGAAGGTACTTTAAATGAAGAAGAAGCTGCTGAATTTAAGAGAATATCTGATATAGTTGGTTCTCCTGACGGAAGAGGTTCTGCTTTAAATGTTGAGATTGATGGTCTAGATGTACTTGATAAGAAGGTAAAAGAACTTCTTGACATGGCTTCTAACAGTTCTGAAAATCTAAAACAGAATTACTATGTAAGTACTATAAATTATTTAAATGATCTATCTGATAGTGCTAGAAATATCTTTAATGGTTCTGCATTCGAAGGAAACGAAGAGATAGCAAAATTACGTGATGAAGCACTAACTGCAGAAGTTGATGGTAATATTACCGCTACGGAAGAAGGAGCTATTGCTGCATTAAGAGCTGTTGTAAAGATTAAGAATGCTCTATATAAATTAGGGAATACAACTCTAGAATCAGGTAAATTAGGAAGAGAATCTCTTATAGGATATGGTGGTGATCAAGATATAGCACTAACAAGTATGTTCTATAATCCTGCAAGATTTAATCAGAAACTTAAGGAAGTGTTAGAATTGTTAGGCGCCGGTAAGGAACCTAAGAATATGAAACTTTCTACAGTTGATCAATTAATAGTTGAAGAACAAGTTGTTGCTCATACAACTACAGGACTTAATAAATATCTACAAGATAAAAGTTCTGCTATTGCTGGTAAAGATCTCAATGTAAATGTTGTTACTGTTGCAGGACTGCAAGGTACAGGTAAAACTGATATTGTAGCTGGTCCATCTATAGCAATTGCGCAGAAAGAATTAGCTAATAAGTTTGGTAACAGAGTTACTGATCACAGAGCTTTAATGTGTGGTAATACTGTAAAACAGTGTGCTAAATTACACGAATCTGCAAAAAGAGCTGGAGCACAGATAGCTTCTATTGATAACAATGAATCCTATGATCAATTTAAATTATATGAATTACTAACAACTAAAGATGAAGGTCAGACTGATGAAGAGCACATTAAAATTGTGAAGGAAAAGTTAGACGGAATCGACTTAATATTATATGATGAAGCTTCTTACATTGAATTCTTAGATAGATTTCCAAAGAATAGAAATGAATTTGCTACATCTGGTGTTCTAAATACCATGTTAGTTCAATTATCTAAAGTTAATAATCTTCGTGCAAAGACTGACCCTAAACTAAGTATTATACTTATGGGTGATTCAAGTCAAGGCGGATTTATGGAAGGTATGAAATCTCCTAGAAACCCTCAACTTGAATTCAATGTTACTGGTACAGAGGTACAAGGAGCAATGGGTTCTGGAAGATTACCAAAAACTAGAGAACTAACTAAAAGTTTTAGATTTGAAGTACCATCATTGAAGAGTGATATTGAATCATTTAGAGATGTAGTAGCTTTAAAAAGTGAAGGATTATCTGTTGATAAAGGACAGCGGGTAGTAAAATCTTCTTGGAATGTTATTAGTAATGACAAGAATGGTAAACTTGGTGGAATAAAATATGATACATCCTGGAACGCGGTTTGTGATGATAAAGTAGTAATCGACAATATACGTGAACAATTTGCTAAAGATAAAGATTTTGATATGTTAATTGTAACAAATGAAGGAGTAGATTCTATTCCGGAAGATTCAGAATTAAGAAAGCTTTACAATGAGTTCAGTAGTAGAATCGAAATTGCTACATTATATTCTGCTCAAGGATCAGAAGTAGATTACACATTGGTTAATGTACCGAATAACATGTTATCTGCTAAAACTGACAAAGGTACTCCACTAGAAGGTGAAGTAAATATAGTATCTATGGCTATGGGTAGATCGAGATTTTTCTCACAAGTAGCTGTATCAGGAACTGCATTGGATCTTTCTTCTACAGAAGAAGTTGAGATTACAAAACAGTCAGAACCTGAGGTTGCTATGTTTAGAGAGTCTTGGTTTAGAGTATTAAATGAAGGTTTATTTGAAGGTGATCTTACTGTTGAGGAAACAGAAGAAATGCCAGATACTGAGGAGAAACCCGAATCTATTATAAAGAATGACGCTGATGAAACTGTTGTAGTTGACTTAAATGAAAAAGATGTTGAGTCTCCAACTGAAACAGAAGCTAGAGAAAATAAGATCAATAATGAACTTGGAATTGTAAAAGGTGACCAAGAAACTATTGACAATAAAAAGCAAGAACTTAGTGATAAATTGAAGGATAAAGATCTTTCTGATAATGAAAGAAGCGAACTTGAGTCTGAATTAAGTCTTGTTAAAAATATGTCTAATCCTACGGATGATGGTGAAATGATTGAATCATTAGACACAGAAGAGGATGAGAATGAAAAAGATGCAAACGAAAGAAAAGGTAGAAGAACTAGTTCAAAGAAATTAGAATTAGCAGAGGAAGCTGGAACAATAATGTCGTACAGTACTAGAAATAGAGCTGCAGGCGCCACTCCTATATCTATCGGAATACAAGATCAAATAAATGATACAGATCGTATATTTGGTTCAAGTATGTCTAAGAGTCTGATTACTGAACACCAAACTAGGGCTATGGGCCATAATGGTGAGAAGAATATGGATGATTATGAATATCGTTTCATTACGTATCAGTTCCCAATTAAGAATGGTATTGGTACAAATTCTGGTATGTTTGCTAAACCTAAAAATAGTCCTGGTGATTGGTTTATGGTTTCGTCTTCATTACCTGAAACAAATGGTGAGATTGGAAATTGGTTAAGAGGAGAAAATGAGGTATTATCTGATGCACGAAATAAGGCTATAAACGATAAGACTGACGTAACTTTAGATGATTATGCAGAATTAATCCTATTACCGGATAACGTTGAAATTATCGCTCAAAAAGGGGGTTCTGATAACACTGTACTGTTTGCATTAAACAGGAAGGTTATTGATGGTACAGCTAAACTTCTAATTCAAGGAACAACAGCTGGATCAATTGAGACAGATCCTATCCAATTATCAAAAGTAGCTAAGACAAGTGATGCTCTAAAAAATGTTGCTGCTAGAATAATGTTATCTACTAAAGCTAACATATTAGATTTACCAAATGGTACTTCTATGAAGAATAGAGTTACAGATAATAGAGTAATAAAAGAATTAAATAAAATAGTATCAAAAAAGGGAACTACTGAGGATGCTCTTAAATCTGAGCTTTTCGAAGAAGTTGATGAACATAAGGTTACTGAGATCACAATAGGAGAAAATGAATACCCTATCGTAATGGTTAAGACAGCTAGAGGAACTATTCCTTTCTTAAAACAAGCTGAATCATGGTCTCCATTCTTAGGAATAACTAATGGTAAAATATTGGTTAACAAAGAGACTGGAACTAAATCTTCTAAATTTTATGATGCTGAATTAAATAAACTTTCAAGTAACTTAGATCAATTATTAACAGATGATAAAACACTAGAACAGTCTTCTATTGGGTTAAGTAATGAAAGAGCTAATACTTTAGTAACATCTAATCTTAGAGTAAATAAGTCACTATTAGAAAGTGATAGAGAAATGAACGCTATAGCTTCTGCTATTATGGGACAATTCTACGACAATTTACCTCAAACATTAGACAGAACAAAAGTTCCATTAGCTGAAGCAATTGACTTAATAAAAGCTACATCTGGACCAGTATCTTTTAGTAGACCGATGGTTGTTAGTAAAGGTAAGAAAGCAGGGCATTCTTTAGTGTTCTACACAACTACAGATACTAAACTAGAAGATAAGAGTGCAGAAGATTTACAGGAACTTTATAGAGTTATTGCTGCAAATCGTACTCCAGATGAAGATAGTGTTCAAGAACTGTTAGGATTGAATAGAGATGGAATTGGTGTACTATGGTTAGACCAGAAGGGTTATACACTTTCTGAACTTAATAATATTGTAGAAAACACTGAAACTAAATTAAGTAAAAGTCTATTTCAATTAGCAACTTGGGGTAATGCAAATGACAGCTTAGTTGCTATGTTTACTGCAATTGCTAAAACAAATAATATATTTGATAGTTCTGAGAGACTGGATAGTTTGTTAGAATATTTTGAAGATAAAGCTCCATTAGTTGAAACAGACAAATGGGCCAAAGAAGCTGAAGCAAAGAATCCAGAGGCTATGGTAGCGTTGAACGAATTATTAACGTACATATTCTCAATAGAATCTATGGGTAAAGTTTCAACTTACTTTACTTCTAATAGTCATTTAGATAATTTACTAGGTATTCAAGATGAAGGCCGTGAAAATGGACTCAAACAAAAGGATATTCTACTTGAAATGCAAGAATATATTGCAAAGAATCCAGATGAGAACATTGATAAGGTACTTGAAGAATACGGTATAACTATCGATCAGATTGCTCACTTGGATCTAGCATCCGCAAAGAGTGGACTATCAAAAGGTGAATTAGCAAGAAATAAGAAAACTGGTAAACCGGTTGTTAATTATGATGTTATTAGGTATATTCCTAACGATATCCTGACTTCATTGACAGGAAAAGATGAGAATATAACTCCTGAAATCAGTCTTGTTAATTTATTTGAAAGATTAAATCATGAAAAATTTGCAGATCATAAGGATGCAATCTTAGGAATGCTTGATGATTTATTACCAAACATAGAAGGTTTTACAGATAATATCTATGCGTCACCTTACATTACAGTGAAGAGTGATTCTACTTTAGAAGTAGGAGTATCTCCAGATAATGGAGACTTAATGCAGGATTTATCTACATCAGCAAAAATGATTGCACGTCCAGGTGTTGCACTTGATATTCAGAGATTAATCAAAGGTAATGTATTTGCAAATCTTAGAGAACAGATTCAGGAATCAACTACTGATACGTTCGAAGATACTAAGAAAACAATTACAGAAACTACTCAATCTATATTAGAAGAAGTTGAAAGTACAGAAAATCCAGATTTTGATGGAGCTCTTAATACCATTAAGGAATTAAAGAAATCTCACAATTTAACTGGAGATGAAAAATTGACAATAGATTCAATCATACAGACTGCTGTTGACTCAGCAAATAAGTTGTCTGAATCATATCAAGCTGAACTTCAAAGTAAAAAGACAATCGATCCAGTTTCAACGGAACTAATGGAGAAACTCGGAGTATCTGCAGAAGATACAAATGAACTTGGTTTATATGAAGCATTGCATGAATTAGATTTTATTCGACAGAAGTTTTTCTTTGATAATGCATCTGTTGAAGCCTATGTAAGAGCTTTAGAACAAATAGACATACCTTCTTATATTAAAAATCCTGCAAGAGCAACGGAATTAATTATGAAAAGAGAGGATATAATTACTGGTCTATCTAGATCAATTAGTGAAAATCCTGTAATGACTATGAATGATACTGATGTTAACATGAAGTTAACCTCGTTAGATTTTGATAATCCAACTAAGATCAGTACAGAGTTCTTAAATCAACTTAATCCAGAGGATAATTCGTTAGAAGATTGGGAAAGACATAAAACTTCCAGACCAAGTATACCTCATCTATATGCTATTTTAAGTAATGGTGATATTGATGAAGCTACAAAAGTTACTGTTGCAGGTATATTGAAACAAGGAATTGGTAGAAGAGGTAAGAAAATTCGTATCCAAATTATCAGTATGTTAAATTCTGGAAAGTACAATCCAACAGAGTACAAAAGGCTTTTAGACTCAATAGTTGAGAATGAAGGTCAAGAGGCTGCTAATAAATTTGCACAAGAAGATGCTGTAACAGAAGCTTTCGATGTATTTAATAGATCGAGAAATGCTGATGCAAAAGGTAAAATTGCAGAATTACAGAAGGTGTATAATGAAGCACTAACTTTGAAAGAAGCAGATCAGCTAGAGGTCTTAACAGAGCTGAAAAGCACGTTAGACGTACTCTTTAAAAATGGAGAAAATTTACAAGAAGCTGGAAATTCGTTGTACGAATCTGTGGAAAAGAGCCTAAATTCATCTATAATATCAGAGAGCCACTTAAAAGGCGAACTAACATTAAGTCAACAAATGATGAATATTTTCGAAAACACAGTAACGTATAAAGGATCAGGACTTTCAGATGAAGCCCAGAAAATCTTTGATGAGATAAAGGTAGATTCAAATGCTGTATCTGGATTACAAGGATTACAGAATTTTATACAGAATCCAACCGAAGCAGCTAGACCTGCATATCTTGAGTCACTTGATCAATTCAAGGGATATCTAAGATCTAAGACTTCAAATAGAAGTATACTAAGAGAATTTAACAAAATGATAAGCGAATCTTTCTGTCAATAATAACACAATAATATGAGTAAAATAAGTTGCGGTCTTTCAATAGACATGTTAGCACCTTATATTGAAGATGTTTTAATGGATAATCCATCTATAGGAGTTGAAGGCGGTACACCACTTAGTGAGGTGTATCGTCAAACCTTCTTGGATATTGAAGATTTAGTAGATGATTTCAGAGGAGTTATTAGAAATATATCTAATGGCGTAGAAACTGATCATACTGAATTGATAACAACTTTAATACCTGCTAACATTACAATCCAGCATGCCATAAAATCTGCAAAGGACGAAAACTTTGAGATGGGTACAACTGGTTTAAAAGTGTATAGAAGAAGTATGCAAGATACTCTTCGATCGCTTGTAGAAACATGGGATTCTGAAGTAGAATCTACTGGTACATCCGGAACATCTATGAAAGACGAGAATTTTCAACAAGCAGAAATGCCTGATGGAGACGCTCCAGTCGGGAACATTGATGTTGATACTCCTGTAAAAACAGTTTCAGAAGGTTTTCAAAACATATCTGGAAAGAAAGTTCGAAGGTCTATGGATAGTATCATACGCGAATCTTTAGGTGATGAACTTATTGAGAAAGCTCCACAATTAATGGAGATGATGAATGACGTTGTAAGTCACGCTGTAGCTGATACGAGAGTAATCGGTAAGAAAGCTAGATTCACAATGAACAAGCGTAAAATACGTAATGAAATATTAAATAAATTAAGAGAAGCTGTTACAGTTTTTTATGAAAACAATGCAATAGCTATTGGTAGTATGAATAGTTTAGATCGTACGTCCAAATTGCCTAATAATGCTATCGTTTTAACAAGGGAGCAGTTACCTACAGATGCAGAATCTATCTTCGAACAAGATGATTATAGTGTATTCTCATCTAAATCTGTCGCTGATAAATACGGTAAGCCAAAAATGTTAATAGTTGGGGAATATGATAAAGCTCCAATAAGAGATATTATTGAAGTAGGAAAAGATAATCCTGCTTTAACTAGAGAATATACTATCGAATCCGGTACTGATCCAGTATTGAATGCTTATATTGCTAAGGTTTTATTAACCAATTTCAGATCAGTAGTTGATAATATGGTTCCATATTTAAAAGATGCTTCTAAAGAAAACCATAGAACAGATTCAGTAGAACCTGATTCTATAAGTGGTAATCAAGCAAAAGATATTACAAGACTAAATATAACAACTACTCCTAAATTAGCTGCTCCTAGTAAAGGATCAATGAGTGAGGTAGTTAATAAATTATTCAAATCTATCAAAAAATCAGATGTTAATAAGGTAGACATATTAAATGAATCAGGAATAATTGATGAAATAATGGATGACAAACCTTTATTACGCGTAAGATTTAGTAATGGAGATTTTGAAGATATTGTTATAATGAGAGTTAATAACACAAGATATCCGTTAGTTTTAGATAGAGAAACTAAGAAATGGAATATTATCACCAATGTGGATCCTAATGTAGGTCTTACAGTGACTAATTATAAATTAGACACAGACTTTATAGAAGAAGCTCCATTGCTTGATATGTTAGATTATATGAGTGAGTCAGAAGGTTTAAAAGAGACTAGAAATATTTTTGGTCCTCCTACTGAAGTTAATGCTGGTGCTGTTTTTGTTAATATCAATAATGTAGCAAAATCAATGATAGCTGCAAAAAATGATGTAGAAATAGTAGAAGTTTCAAATAACACATATAATAAATTTCTTGCAGAAGAAGAATTAGAATCTCTAAGTGAGATTTTCCTTAACCTACCACAAGATATTTCAGACGCTGGATTAGCAATAAAAGAGCGACTATCTAAGACTCATGGAGCCGAAGCAGAGATATTAAGAGGGTTATATTTTAGATTCTTCAAACCAGAAGAATACTTTATTACAAGAAGAAATCCTATCACAGGTAAGACTGAAACTCAACCACACCAATCATTCTATAGAATATCAAAATTAGATATTGATTCTGATACACATAACGGGATGACTGAAGCTGAGAAATCATTAGCTAAAGGTAGAGTAAGTCGACAAGCAAAAGAACAATTAGTTGCTTTGAAAAGTATGCTTAACACAGTTGCTCCAAATGAATTCATTAATATGATCAATGGTTCTGCAGTAATGAGTAATACTTTAAATGGAGATACATTAAGAAACAATTTTGAAAGTATTGATTTTAAGAATGTTATCAGAGTTGGTGATACATATTTCACTAATGATGAGCAATTAAGATTATTCAAAGTTAAAGATAAACCTAAAGATCCTGGTGTTTTAGAAATAACTTTCAAACCAGGAATGCATGAAAAGAAACTATTGATAAAAACTGAAACAGGTTCTATTGGTGGTGGATCATTCACAAAACTTCCATTTACTATAAAAGATGATTCTGGTTGGGAATTTAGAGATTATGAAGATATGTTAAGAACACTTCATTTACCTACTAAATTTGCGACACAAGAATTCTTATCTTTAACTGGTGGAACTGGTGGAGATATAGCGGCTATTAAGGATTTTATTACAACAATCGTTGGTGTAAAATTAGCTAATGGTCACTCATCTGGTAGACATTATATTAAAGCAAATGCTCAAGCACTAGCTAAGAAATTAATACCAGAAACATTACCAAATTCACCTACATACCCTATAAGTAGACACGTTCCAAGAGATTACAAAGATACTTTAAAAGGTGTTCTCGATCAATTCGAAGGTCTTGCTGTTAGAAAGTTTGTTACCGATCATGAGCGAAATAAGAGAATGACGACTGCTACAGTTAACAAAGCATTACGTATCGCTCAAGTTATTAAGGAAGCTAAAAAATACGGAGAAACTAGCATTTATATGGATAGTGAATTTGTACAAGGTAACCTTACAATTGATGGTACTTATTCTAAAAATGGTATTATTAATGGTAGAGAAGGTAAATCAAATAAACAATTATCAACTAAGGAACAGTTTAAATTTCTAGTTGAAGGTGCATTTTTAGATGCTACAAAACAAAAGAATTTCACTCAAGCCGCATTCCATACAAGTACAAAAGCAGATAGATCTTCTGCATCACTTCCATTAGTTGGAAGAGCAGACGGTAAATCATTCCTACCACAGGACAAAACTGGTAATCTTGATAGAAACGAATTGATAAACAATATATTAGTTTCTCAAAGAAATTTCTACAAATCACTTGATAATAATATTATTAGTCAGTGGGTCGGGACAGGTACAAAGTTTGGTAAAGGAGTATTGAAAAGAATATATGATCGTGATCTCCAGATTAACGATACCGATGGAAACCGAGTAATTATAACAAAAGAGATGATCAGATCAGATCAAACTCTTCAACAATTAGCTAGTACATTAAAAGATCTACGACTAGATTTTAATCAAGTAAGTAGAATTGGTGGAATAGCTCAAAACCTTGGTATAAGTAAAGTTGATGGAGCTGCAGGAATTAGACCTTCTACATTAAGAATGTCTGAAATAATGCAGAATACGACACAAGCAAAAGCTTTTATTGAAGCAAATAGATTAATGTTTCATAGGGGTGTAAATAAGTTATTTGAAGATAAGTCAAGAAGACTAACTGGATATGTACCAGAGCAAAGATCAATCGCAACAATCGAAGATCGTTTTGGTAAAATGTCATTTAAAGATGCAAAGGATACCATTCTGGATTCTTTCTTTTACAATGATATACTAGTTTCGAATGAACTTAGTAGATTTGAAACAGGTCCAATTGAGCAGTATAAAATTAAATTACAGCCGGGTCCTATTGAATCAGAAATTTTCCCAGGTCAAGTAAGTATCCTAGACGAAGTTTATGGTAAGAAAGATTCAGAAAAGGTTAAGTTTCTAAAAAATAAATTGAAAGACTATAGTTACGATGATTTAGTTGGAGATACAAGACTTGGACTTGCTAAGAGAATTCTTGAAGATAATTTCATGACTGCTAAGCAACAAGTATTTATACTTGAGTTTGATGATGTTTCGTCACAACTATCTCCTGCATATGTAGAACAAGTAAAACGTAATCAAGGTGTTGGTACTTCTCTTCAAATGTTTGCAAAAGTAAGCGCAACTGAAGCCGGAGCATACGTTGGTGAAAGCACAAAATGTGTTACAATCGACGATCCTACATTCCTTATTAATATCTTAGGAACATCGGGATCAGAACAGGTTGATATATACGATGCTACAACTATCATGCATCCAGCAGAAATGATTAAATATAATAATTCACTTGGAAATAGAATGTCAAATTTCTCTTCTAAAGGTGGAGCATTTAAAGATGCTAACGTATCTTCAACTGCAGAAGGTTATTATGTTTATCAGAAGAAAGCTTCTCAGCCATTATTTGGAACAGAATTCTTAGTTAATGGTGAGCATGGAGTATTGAATAAAAAGATGAATACAGCAATATCTTTTGGTCATGTTCCAATGTATGTAGAAAATGTTAACAACGAATCTATAGAAGAAGGAACCCAGAATATTAACTATGAAAGTTTGATGAAACATGGGGAATCACTGGAAAGACTTGAAACACAAACTGGAGATAAGGTTCATGCTGAAACTCTTATTTTTAAAGTTAAGAATAATGAAATTACTCCGGATGAAATAAACAATCTCGGTTTAACTACCGATAAAGTCCTAAAACAATTTAATAACTTACAAGATGTATGGGATCATTTTGGTGGACTTGAAGGAGATTATAATAGATTAAAAACCAATCCTGATGAGAAAGATCATTACTTATTTGGATATGGTATGCATAAAGCTATTGACGTTATGTCAAACTATCGAGGAGATGGAACTTATCCACTTAGAGATTCTTACATTGGAAAAATTGGTGTAGCTTCTCAAGAAAAGACTGGTACAAGATCTATCAATCCTGCTAGTAGTTTAACAGATAATAGCACACTAGAATTCGAAGAAGTTCCAAATTCAGATAATGGAATTATTCTTCAACCTGATCACAACCCTGATACTACAGCATCAATGAGTAATAAGAAACAAGATGAGCACGATAGTGACATCAAGGTTATTACACAGATTCTTAGTGCATCAGTTGGTGAAGGTGAGGGTTATGAAAATGTGAAGGAAATATTAGATACTGTTAGTGCAGTTGTAGATATGGAAATGGATGAGTTCTCTGCTGAAATAGAAGAACTTAGCGAGAAATATCGAAATACTGTAGAGCATGAAGTATCTGACGAAGAAGCAAAGAAAGCCGGTTATATAGCAATAGCTTATAAACTGACTAAAGCATCACTTCAAACACGTACTGATCCAGGTATTACTGGAAGTATGATTTTTGATACTGAAGCTAATGAAGTTAACTTTGATCATAAAGCTATTCTTCCTGTATTAAGAACTGCAGTTAATGCTGAACTTAATAAAAGAACAGTTAATTTACGATTCAAAGGAAATCAGACAGTTGTTACTGCTTCACATGATCAAGTTAAATCTTACAGATTTGGGCCTACTGAAGGCTTATTCAGAACTACTGTTAACAGTATAGCAAATGAATATATTAATAAAGGTTTAGATCTACCTAAAGGATGGGAATTAAATCCTGTTAATGAGTTAGATAACCTAGTTGATACAGATTATGTATATGAAATGACTACTGATGGTTTAATACAGACTACTTTTGGTAAGTTCAGAAAGATGAACAAAGTTGAGGGAAGAACATTTAAATCAGTATTTAGCCCTACAAATAAAGGTGCTAAAAGTGGTGAGATATTAAAATGGCTTAACTATAGTGCAGCTGATGGTTCTGGAAATCTAAGAGATACTCCGGAATATAGAAAGTATATGTTAGCTAATCCTTTTTATGAGGTAGCTAAATTCTTTACACAGGAACCTGGATTTAATGAACCAGCGGTAAGTATCACTGATGATGCTCAATCTTCTTTGGTAAACAACGGTATATTAACTCAGGATGAAGTAGATGGATTTAATGAAGCATCTTTTGATGAACAACAAGATCTTGTAAAGAAGTTTAAGAAGAGAACTTTAGCAACAGATATGAAGTTTACTCACATCTATTTTGATAAGATGTTAGTAGATAAATATTTTAGTGAAGCAGATTACAATAGTGCTTTAAGTGTTGATAATACTAAAGCTTTCATTACTGAAACTGCAAAGGATTTACATGATGTTTTACAAGTGCCTAACAAGTGGGTTACAGCTGAAGCAGAATTCTATGTACCTCCTATGCACCAAGCTGCATTTTTAATAGAAGATTATGATACACTTCATGATATAATTGGTACTGGAAGAACGCCTAATACAAAGGCTTTATTAGTTTCTGGTCTAATTAATAATAAGGAATTCGAAATACTTGAAAGAAAATTCAACTCAACTGAAGGAACAGATATCGTTAACCGATTGAAAGCAACTGGAAGTACAATGGTATCAGAGTATCTTGCTGCTAAGAAAGCACAGAACGATGCTATGACTGCTTACTTTGGTGGAACTGCTACTGTTGAAAACGGTGAGAAAGTTTATAAGCAAGGTAAGGTTGAAAAGGAAATTGAGGATTTAAAAAACTTATTAAGATTAAAAGAAGTTGGTAAAATAAAAGCTTCTGATGAGAAGAGACTTAAAGCTTTACTTGATAATCATCAAATTTTAGGCTTGTTTGAAGGAACAGTTTCAAAAGAGAGAACATTAGAACGAATAGAAAATATAATTAAAAGTCCTAAGATATCTTCAATACAATTAGAATATCTAGTTGAACTGAAGAACAATTTGGAATTAGTATCTACAGCTGAAGGAACTAGTGCAGAGATTAATAGAACTGTTAATAAGTATAAAAACTTTTGGGTTGACAGTTTAGTAAACAATTTCGCTTACACACTTACATTTATTTCAGCACGTATTCCAGCTTCTGGAAAACAGTCTTATACTGCAGCTCGTGTGAAGAATTTTATATTCTCTACAAGGAACGCAAGTTATGGACCACTAGAGTTAATAGGAATTTCCGGAGCAGATTACGATATTGATAAACAGAATAACTTAACTTGGGACGTAGATATTTATGGAAAAGTATATGATTGGTTACCTTACGAAGATGATAATGGTAAACTAAAACCTGTCAAGACTATCAAAGCTATGATAGAAAAAGATGTTAAAGCTTATGCTGCATCTTTAGCTGGATCAGTAGATGAAGGTTCAATGGGTGAATTAGTTGCTTCATATAGAAAAGGTAAGATAGACGAAATGTCAAGACGTCTTCAAAACAGAGTTGTTAGAGGATTAATGACAAACATAACTGATCCAAAGAATGCGATTGAAGCAGCTACTGCTGTTGCAATGTCTAAATTAAAAGGAATAAAGAGAAAGCTAGCTGAATATAACTATAGCAGAATTGATGACACTTACATGCTGGAAAGAGCATTTAAAGGTGATCCAGAAATTGAAACTCTTATTGATGCTTTATCTGCAGAAGGTAGTACTTCCGAAGATTTAAAGAATCTTAAGAAAGCTATAGATAAAGATCAACTTCAGAAGTATGCTGACTCTTCATTACAATTATTACTAGAACCTAGAAAGCATGCATTACCAATGTCTTCACTTACTAAGATGACTTATGAAAGAGTTAATCTAGACGGTAAAACTGGTATTGGAATATTTGCATCTGCATTAAAAGGATACTTTGCATCTTACTATGCATGGATCGGAAATGCAGGAGTAGTAGAGTTTAGAGGTATAGTTGATTCAATGAGAGATTCTGGCGAGTTAGCTCAGTATGGATCTATTGGAGAAGCTACAGATGAAATAGTTGGTAGAAATGGGCATAAAGGTAGAATGAGTCCGGATGGTAAAGAAGAGTTTGAAAGACTTGAATTTACTACTCCTTATATAAAGAAGACAGAAAAAGGACGTATTAGTTCTAAGTCTCCTTTAAGTGAAAGTGATTTAGCAATACTTGGTGACGACTTTAATGAAAAAGCTTTACAAATAGTAGCATTAGAAGAGGATGGAACATATAGTTTAAAAAATATAACCACTCTCGCAAATACAGGCAAATGGTCTGTTGAAGGATATGTTGCTACTTCAAGAGCTAAAGAAGCTGCAGCACTTATTGCACAATCAGAAGATATTGCAGAACAACAAGCAATATTTAATAAGTTTGCTATTGATACTGAAACGTTCAGAAGTGCTAATGTTGAGAATCAAGCATGGGCAGATTTATCTGAGTTATTGAATGCTGCTACTGATAACGCTAAGGAATTAATTCTTGGTTATATTGGTGCAACTAATAACACTGATGCTATGATATCAGCTATGGTTGTAATGGGAATAGATTTAAATGTAGCACTTACGTTATTAAACGATCCAAGTGTTAAAGCAACTATAAAGAAATTAGAAGATAGAGACTATTTATTTGGTTCTAGTTCTGAGTTCACACAAAAATTAGCAAAAGCATTAAGTGGTTCTGCTAAAAGATTTGATTTTGATTCTGAATTATTCGAACAAGAACATGCGGATATTACAGGTGAAGAATTGAAAAAACAAAGAGTATTAGGAAAGATGTATAATCCAGCTAAACAATTAGCCGTTTATGCAACTGTTGGAGAAGAGCTGACATCATTGTCAAGCAGTTTCTTAGGTATTAACCAAGGACTTCCTAACGCAGATTATGACGTATTCAACTTCATTCGTAAAGCAAACAAGTCTTTACAGAGTGGTACATTCGAAGAGTTTGTTGGAGATGAGAAAAGAAGAGAAGATATTATAAACAAATTCGAAAAGGTTGGATTAAACGTTCCATATATCGTTGCTAATAATCCTCATTACTTTGGACAATTTAGAGCCCTTAATTTAGCGAATGATATTGTTAATTCGGTATCTTTTGTTAGTGGATTAGTAAGATCTGATCTACTACAACATGAAGGAGTTCGTATCGATCTTCCTGAATTTCAGGCTCATGTTAATAATGTATACGGTTTAATAACAGACCTGTATTACAATGATGAGGAAAATAATAATGTTAAATTAAATATTAAGGATAAGAGATTCGATTTATCTAAAGTGTCTTCTGATGGAGAAATTGGTGGTAGATTAGAATTTTTAAGAGCTGTACCAGATATGGTCGCTGACATCCAAAATGATCCTGAACTTGGTAAAAATGCTTTCATAAGAAAACTATTCCTTAATACTGGAACACAGGATAAGGAAACAGGAGAGCATATGGTTAGAGTAAATGGACCAGCCACAAATGTTATGTCACCAGCAGAGATTAGTATTTTACGTGCTAATGCAAATAAGTTAAAGAATGATAATCCTGAAATATATAATGCTTTATTTAATTACAGTTTAGTAATTGATAGAGGAGGTTTATCAAAAGGGTCTATTGCACAATTCTTTACAGCAGACGACTTTAGTAATTTTAATGAGTTTGTTAAACGTGGAGACGTAGAAAAGAAATTATCACAGGTATTCGGTACAATGAAACCTGAGATTAGACAATTACTGACACCGTCTTTAATTAAGTCTATATCTGCAAATGATAATTATAACGCTGCTAAAGCTCGTGCTCAAGGTGATGAACCTGTTGATGATGAACTTGATGAAGGCGCATCTCCATATGGTGAAATAAAGAAAAGGAGACAGCATGCATTTTCAATGGGTTGGTTAAATAAAAGGAGAAGTGTTAGAAATAGAAAGTTCAATAAAGGAATGGTTGATACTCCTGCAGAGGATGCTATAAGAATTGCAGAGACTGGAGTAATAGCAGCTTGGAACGAATCACTTCAAACTTATTTACCAATAACTAAAGCAAAACCAGATGTTAGTATTCCAATCAGTATTGATGGAGTACAATCTAATAATGATGTGTTTGATATCACTAAGTTTGGTTATGATTATGGTTGGGAAGTAAGAGTTTCTTCTGAATTTAAAGGTGGGAAAACTGGTAGAATAATCAGAAAAACTACAGGTAGAAGAAACCATTATGATGTTTTAGTTGATGGACAACTTAAAGAATTTAAGAAGTCCGAGATAGCTAACTTCAATCCTGGAATTAAATTAAATGATTCAGTAATAGATTTAAGAAGAGTTGGGAAACTTAATTCAGAAAAAGTTGTGTATTACAATAAAAATGTTAATAAAATGACATTGAATTCACAAGCAGGAAGTTACGAACCTGTAATATTAAGTCCAGACTTAGAATATTTATATGATAGTACTGATAGTACACCATACAGTGATACTTTTGCAAACTTTATAGAAAATAAAGTCGGTAAGAGTGTTAATAAGAATTATGTTCTAGAGACGTTTGATAAACAACCTCTAGTGAAAAATTTCAGAGCCGCATTAATTACAAGTGCTTATCGAACTAATGAAGAAACCGATAAAGTATTAACTAATACGCAAATAGAAGAACTTGAAGAATATAATGCAATAGCAATACGAAATGCATTTGATCAACAATCAGCTTTACAGAAGATCACATTATTGAGAAACGGTAAGACAGGTTGGGAAGAGTTTATGAAAGATATAATTCCAGAATCTAAATGGAGAATTTCTGATGCAGAATTTGATAAAAAGAAGATACCTTCTAAAATGACGCAATTAGAATTATCATACATTACAGATCCTACGTTATCTGCAACGTTAACGATCGGTGAAACACTATCAATTGCTAAAGGTTTAATTAACGAACAAGGATACTTCAATAAGGCTCTTAAGGGTCTTGGAGAAGATAGAGTTGCATTTGTTGATTTCCAAGGTAATATAATTAACGGTAATAGATTTTTACCAGATGAGATCAAGAATCCTAGAATACAAGAAAGTAAGGATTATGATATTCCTATTTCATTAAATGAAGAAGCTGGGAAGATAGTTGGACCAAAATCTCTTAAGAGAATGGCTACTGTTTTGAATAACAAATTTACTAATACTTCAGTTACTGTTTTAAGTTCTGAAGAAATACGTCTAGAATACGGCGATAAGTTCGCAGATTTAAGAGGTTTTGTTATCAATGGACAGATAGTATTAAATCAAGAGAAAGCGTCTCTATCGACTCCTATTCACGAAATGGGACATATCTATTTAGCATACTTAAAAGATGAAGATTCTGAACTATATGAATACATCGTTAATGAGTCATTGAACTCTGAGATAGCAGACGGAATAAGGAATGCTTATCCTGAATTAACTGATCTTGATATAGGTGAAGAAGTATTTGTTGAAATGCTAGGTATTGAACATGGTAAGGATTTAATGTCTGTGTCTAAGTCTAATTTGGCTTGGAATAATATAAAGAGAAAGTTATCAAATAACAAAGCTTTTGGTAAGATTATGGATTTCTTTAGAACTATGTTTGAATGGATGACAGGTTCTAAGACTCCTACAGGATTAGATTTCACAATGAAGGATTCAATGTCCACTATTCTTAATAAAATTGGTTCGAGAATAGTGTATGGAGATAGTTCAATATTTAGTGATTTCAGTTCTCCAGAGAAAACTGCAATGAAGTTAGCTGATCCTTATGGAACGATGACATCAAATGAGTTAGTTTCTCTACTTACACAACAAGGTTATATAAGAAAGGTTTGTCCTTAACATAATGAGTCCGGTTAATTCCGGGCTCTTTTTACTACAAGATAGTTATGAGTGAATGTTTTATACAATATTTAGGAAAGGATGGGAAACCGTCCGCAACATATTATGCTAACGTTAAAAAACTTGGTCACGAGAAGTCACTAAAGTTATACTTAGCTGAGATGGCTGCATTTGCTACTGCGAAGAAAAGTAAGAGGGTAGGGCCAACCACAATAGCTGACCTTATAAGCAGAAGCAATGAACATAGAAAGAAATTAGCGTACGATTCTAAAAGAAAAAAGACACAAGAAGAGATTGATTACAATAATAAATATGTATCAATGTCTGGAGTTTTAGATGATGTAGCTACACATTCTTTCAAAGAACACGAAGATAGGATTAAAGATCTATTAGCTAGAAGACAGATTGCAGCGGAGAAATTCCGTAAAAAAGCTATGGAATTACAGAAAGCATCTGGTAATCCACTAGAAGATATTAATCTTAATGAAGATCAAAATAAGGAACTTAGAAAGGATGTTGACAAATGGGTCGAAGAAAATTCTGAAGAGTTTCTAGAATATAAAGATGAAGTAGGTGAGAAGTGGTTAGCTCAAAGAGAGCATGGATCAGTGATGCACAAGGTTTTAGAAGAAGCAGTATCTATGTGGGCAACTGCAGTAACTATGTTTAAGGATACTGATAAAATGCCTAGTAAGAATACACTTCTTAAAAATGCTAAACAAAAAGTATCTGACCAAGTAGGTAAAGGTAAATTCAACCCTATGAACAGTAAGTTTGATAGACTTGATACTGGACTACAATATGCATTTGATGCAGTAGTAAAGGATATTTCAAAGAAATATTCACCGATGGACGGATGGAAAGTACTACCTGAACTTTATCTTGTGAGTGATAAAATTAATCATACACTAAGTGGTAGATCAAAAGGACAATTATTACATGGTCTTGCCGATATTACAATTATCAATGAGGTAACTGGTCAAGCTGTAGTTTATGAATATAAAACAAAAAGTACAAAATCAGCTAATAGTTTTAATAATCCTTTAGCTGAATCAATGCGTGGAATCTTCAGTAAACATGGAGATACAGCTGAAAATCAAGTTAAGATACAGATGTCTATGGCTTCTGCTATGTTAGAGGAACATGGATATGATGTTGTTGAAAATAACTTGGTTATGATTGAAAGTGAACTTTCTAATTCAGATGCTGAAGCGCCTGTAGATAAACGTAAGAAGAAATGGTACTACGGTAAAATTGAACAGTATAAAGATAAAGATCCTATCACGGATTATAAACCTATGCGTGGTGAGATAAATACATTATTTGATATTCAGGATACTACTGAGCCGGGACTTATTGGTGAAGCTATTAATGATATTGCTAATGGAGAACTGGAAGCAAATTTTACAAAAGAAGATTATATTAAACAAGCTTGGGGTAGAGTTAAAACTACTGAAGATGGTTTAACTTGGTTCAACACATTTACTAAATTGCCTTTACGTGCTAATACAGAAGCAGATCTAAAGAAGAAAATTGGAAAAGCTTGGGAAGATCATAAAGAAAATAAGGATAAATTACCTGTTGATTTACTTTCATTCTTTAAAAATGGCACACATAGTCAGAAATCCTTACTTGGTAAGGAACAGATGGCTGAGATACCGGGTAAACTGCTAGCAGGTGGAATTACTAAAGAATCACATATACTTGAACTAGGTAAAGATATTAGAGGATTAGAAGATGTTGGTACTGATGTGTTGATTGCAACTCATAAGTCAACTGGTGAAGTTTCTATTATGTCTTTATTACCAAGAACTAATGGTAGTTTATATCATGAGGAAGATGGTAACAAAGTTTCATCTACAGTCTTTGGTTCATATATGAGTGATGCTGCTTTAAAGAAGAAGTTTGGTGGAAGTTCTGATGAGTTTCCAAAATCTAACATACATAATTATACTTTAATGAAACTCGCATTAGTTGGAGCAAAATTGAAACAACTACGTGGGGATAGAATTAATACAGTTCAGTCGCTAAAAGTAATTACTGCTTATACAGAAGGTAACAAGAGTATGAGTGCTAGTACAATGGAAGCTGAAATAACTAACTTAAAAAGATTAAATACTATAGCTGGAAAAGAAGCCCCGGAGGCAGTCAAGCAATTGTTTGAGGATCCAAAAGCATCTAACCCTGCTACATATAGAGGAGATCAAATGGAATTCTTACTCAATCTGATTATGGCTGGAAAAGATCCATTATCTGATTCAAAGGATATGACAATCAAAGGTGCTAGGAATAGACTTAAGCACAAGATTACTGAAGACTCTCTAGGTGTAAGAGATTATGAGTTAATAAAACTTATGACTGATTATGGTAGAAAATTAAAATCTGTACTACGAGAACAGTACGGTACTGATAAAGATGGTATGAACAGAGATCCAAGAATGATTATGTTTATGCGCGCTCATCTTAGTTTATTAAGAGTTGATTCTACACAAATATCCTTATATAATACAAAAGGTGCATTGAGTGGTAAGATGAATACATTAGACTCTTCGAAAGATTATTATGGTGAGAATGTTGATAGACTAATAGAATTAGGACAACGTCAAACTACAAGATCAGTATCAGGGTTTGTTACAGATATGAACAAACAGGTTGAAGCATTATACAAACTAAATGGAGTTACTAGTGTAGAAAGAACTTTTGCATTAGATGCTACAAGAGGTATGGATAATCTGTATAGAGATACAGAGTTCAAAGAGGGAGAAGAAGAGAATTGGATGAGATTTAAAGATCCGGATGATACTACTAACAACCTTAGAGAAACTGAAAGAGAATTCATTAGATTTAGTAAAGCTAAATTATATGAAGGATATGAACAAATGATAGGTAAAAATAAAGCAAAAGCTTTAAAAGATAAAATTGATAAAGGTTATATTCCATTAATTCCTATTACTAAAGGTTTTAGTAAAGTTAAAGAAGCTAAGAATTTTATAGAAGGTTCGAAAGCAATTTTAGATCTAATGAAATCTGGAAAGAAATCGGCAGAAGAATTAACATTTGAAGCCATTGGTGATTCTAAAGAATCAACATTTCAATTAGAAGTTGATAGTTCACAAGGTATACAGGGATCCGATCGAAGACGCGATATTCTAGGAATAGATGAAAGTGGTAAGAAAGTTGGAGAACGTACAAAAGTGATGACTAATCCAGTTGCTATCTTAACAACATTTATGTTACAAGCAGCTGAATCAGAATACATGTCTAACGCTGCATTTGGAGCTAGTATGGTTCTTTCGCACTTAAAGGTTTCTCAAGAAATTACAGGACATTCAACAAAAGAATTGAGAGAATTAATAAATACTCTTGGAGTAATTAGAATTCACAATACTTATAAAGACCAAGGACCAGGAGCAGAATGGATGGATACTATATCTAGAGGAGTTTCTATCGGAATGTTCTGGGGTAACCTTAGACAAATGGTTACAGAATCAACTGTAGGGGTAGCTCAAATTTCATCAGCAACAGCTGCAAATGCAATTTATAAAGCAATGCCTAATACTCAAGAAGAAATTGATCAGATGGCTGCAGGAACAAGAACTGGACCTAGATTTAGTCCGGCTGCTGCTAAAGAAGCTGCAATGAAGGCACCTACAAAATTAGGTAAACAATTGATTCAAGATTTAGGTTTACATAAAGTTGATCCTGAATATTTCAAATCAAATGAATTTATGATTACTAAGAAGAAGTCAATGTTTAGGTCAGATATTGGTTTTGCTGTACCTCAGTACTTTATCGGACGTAGTATTTCTATGTTTGGTATGGCTCAGTTAGCAGAGAAAGGTATTCTTAAAGCATATGAATTAGATAATAAATTAGATAAATATGTTTACAAGGAAGAGAATGATTCTCGCTTCTATGTATACGATGAAAGTGGAGAATTAAATTTTGCTAATAAAACAAATCCTCCTAAGACAGAAGATGAGAAAAGAAAGTTTGCTTTATGGAAGAAACATAGAGCTGATTTACTTCTTGAAAATGCTGTTGGGGAAGATGGAAGATTACTTGTTCCATTAACTTCAGAGGAGAATGCTAGTGTTAGATATTATGCACAGAAGATGATTCCTTCAATGGATGCATCGAAAGTTACTAAAGGTGAGGCCGAAGTAATGTATAGAATGGCTTTACGTTTCAAGAGATGGATGGTGCAGAAAGGTGTTAACGTATGGCAGAAGAGACACATATCTCAAGCTAATGGAAAATACATCTACAATAAAGATGCAGATGGTAACTATATAGCAGTATGGGAAGGTCAACCTATGGAAGGTATGATTAACTCTCTGATGAAGATGGTTAAGGATATGCAAACTATGGGGTTGAAAACTGGATTCCGAAATATGGATGCTATTCAGAAAGAAAACTTATCGAAGTTACTTACTGATATTATATTAATGATACTATTACTATATATGGCGAATCTATTATCTAAAATTGGAGCTGAAGAGAATGCTTTAGGTAATGAAGTATTTAGAGCAGTTGAGAATTCAATTGGTGATATGATGCCTATATTAGCATTATCAGAAGCATTCAACGCAGAACCATTTGGTACTGTTGGAGTTGTATCTTCCGCAGCGTTTAATGTTGCAAAATTTACATATTATAATACTATAGAAGCTGCTCGTGGAGACTTAACTGATCAAGATATATCAGATATGTCATCAGCTGCAGTTGATAGGACATTTGGTTCTGTAGGTTTATACAGAGCTGGAAAAGGTGTTGCCGAACTGTTTGATGGTGAGATGTAATACTGGACTACCGAAAAAAAATGCCCCGAACTAACTCGTAATGAGTCGGCTCGGGGCTTTTTGTATTTATAGAGCTTGTAACTCTGCTTTTATATTATCATATTTTTCATCAAGAAGTGCTTTCTCTTTCTCATACTGTTTAAAAGTTATTATCCCATGTAAATCATGGTCAATAATTAGTGATCTGTAATCGAACTCAAGAAGCTCTAACTTCCATTTCAAAACTATTCTTCTGAAAAACTTTCTCATAATATACCTCTATTTTCTAGTAATTCTTCAACAACTTCCCAATCAACGAAGGGTCTGTGTGATTTCATACTGTCAAACGTTAGTGGAATCCCAAGTGCTGCATCATCTATATAAAGTTGTGCATAACATTTTGGAGAAGATGTCCACTCTTCTTGTCCTGGATTTGATTGAATTCCATATAGTTGTAGATCTTTACCATTAAACCAATCAATAGCATCTTTTAACCCACCATTTTCTATTTGGTTAGTTACCGGAGAGACTCCTGGTTTATCACTTCTCATAGTAAAGAGTACTAATTTATGCCCTTTCTCTATAAGTTTACGTAATACTTCCGAAGCTCCTATATCTTTTCCAACAAGAGGGTACTCATGCGTAACACAAGTACCATCGAAATCTATTGCAATTACCATTACACTAGGTGTTTACCTTCAACATTTCTTTTCTTGCGGTCATTGGTTCTTTTCTCCAACCACATTAAAGACTCTTCAAGTTTAGTAATAACTATAGCATTCTCTCTACAAGAGAATTTATCCTGTAGATAATTCATTCTATCAATTAAAACTAATAAAACTTCTTCATTTGTAGTACCGTCAAATACCGTACGCATCATACCATTAGAATTTGGTATTGGTGCTTTTTCTATAAACTGAATGAATTGAGGATGTTCCTTATTCTCAAAGTTTTGTAGTTCGTATCCGTGTCCTTCTCTTACTATTACCATTATTTTCCTTGCCCTCTATATTTCTTCTTATACTGACTAGATTGTTTCATTGAGCTAGTCTTAGTTTTGGCGTGAACGCCGGGTCTCTTTTTCTTTTGCGTTGAGTACGCACCATTTCCATTAATCTGAGTTTTCATTCTCTTTTCCAATTAATTGTAAGAATTCTGGTAATGATTCTACCCAATTGCAGAATGTTTGCCAATCATCTAATTTGTGATTCCTTCGTTGCTGATATATAGTTTTAAGTTGTAAATAATTAGTCGTAACTCCCATCCACATCTCGTATCCCATAGGAAGATTAGAAACAATAGCCATGAATAATTCTTTCCTATTGTTAAGTACCATCCCTTCAATGATAAGAGGTTTATCAGAGAAATCAAATATATCATATAGAGTAATCAATGTATCAACAGTACTACATATTGAAGGTAGTGTGTATTCATTGCATTGATCTACAACTTTTTCTACTTTAGTAAGCCTGTGCATTTTACTTTGACTTGATATAATATCAGCGAAAGTATATCTTTGAAAGTGTGAAGTCCAATACTGAGGATACTTCACATCAAATTGAACAATAACTCCCTTTAAGAAATTATCATGCCCTGTTCCAGTAGGAACCTTACCCAATTTTTTAGCTCTAGTTATAGCATCATTATCATCAATAGGAAATTCATGATGAACATCCTTATATAATTCTCCAAAAGCATTAGCCATATCTGTTGGATCACCAACCTGCATTGGATAACCACTTCTTATCAATGACTCATTTAAGCCATATACATTGACATTTTTAATATCTAACATTATCTCTTAGTTTCTGGGTAATCCTCAATAACTCTAAATAAACTCACCAGAGGGTACTTATGAGTTACTCTATTTCCATCTTTTATAAACAGGACACAATACATTGGGCCCTTTGTGTAAGCGTTTTCCACATCATTATAGATGATAGGTTCACTTGTTTCATTTCTTTGTATTTCAATCTTCATTTCTATAAAATAAAAAATCCCATACTCAGTGAGCACAGGATGTATGTGTTATTTGAAATCCATTGATCCATCAGATCTGACTTCGTCTTCTGTTAAGGGCTCCGGAAGTATGAGAGCTTTGATTCTCTTTGTATCCGGTATAATTTGTTCATGTTCATCGTACGTTATAAAGTACTTCTCCATGAAGTAACTCTGTGATGCGACTGCTTTAAGTTCGGCAGCCCAAGCTTGTAATGGGGATAATGACATATCCCTTAGATAATTACAAATCTCTTTGGCTTGCATTCCCACAAAGTCTGATTGGAAATGTCGTCTATCCGATTTGTCCAACCCTTTAAATCTACTATTTACTCGATCTTGTCTTTTCTTCAAAGCTGTAGCTTCACGATCTAATTTATCGTCTATACTTTTCTGTTCTAAATCAACTATCATATAACATTAATCATTAGTAATTATTCATTATCACTAGTTTTAATTACTTCTTTGATCAATTTAATTAATGTCTTCTTACTTTTAAAAGAATTCTTTTCGATAACTTCTATCGCATCATTTAATCCAACCTTATAATTCTCTTTAGAACACATAATAAGTCTATCTTCCATAGAGCGTTCCAATTCGGTTTTCTGATATTTCCAATGCTTTTTTAAATCTGTAAATACTAAATTACGTATTCTATTAAGTTGCATTCTAATACCTTCGGCAAAATTAAACGAAGATGTAACCTCTAGAAATGTAGGGTCTAAATGTGTAAGACTTTTATATTCATTATAATACCTACTTCCATAATTATAAGGATTAGACCTCATAGTTTTATGATCGTAACTGAGTATTATATTAATTTCCTCAGGCTTTTTTAGATCTTTTAATTTCTGTATTTGTTCTTCATATTTAGACATCTGCTGACGAAGTTCTTCACTTTTTTCATTTTCCAGCTTTGAAATCTTCTTATGAAGTTCATTTAATACTGATGTTTTTATTACTGTGCAATTCTTATTAAGCTCCATCTTTATCTTCTTGTTTGATTACTCTCTTACAAGCAAATGTTATTTTCAAAGAAATACGTTTCTTTCTCTCGATTAGTTTACTAACTTCTTTTTGAAGTTCTGCAAGTTCTAAACATCTAGGACACCAGTCAGCTACCTTAAGGTTTTGATCTTTACAATCTCCATATGAAGATGTGCTAGCTACATTACCATATGCTAATGCACTTTGTCCTACTTGTCCTCCGGTTTTATAATTATAAGATCCAGAACTAACGTTTAGTCCAGCCTGTTGTCCTATCGTAACACTACTATTTCCAGTACTAATTGCTCCACCAGCCTGTGCTCCTATGAACACATTATGTTGTTGTTTCTTATTAGCACATACGGAAGAACCTTCTTTATGACCTAAGAGTTTCCATGACTCCTTAATCTTCTCACGTAATCTTTGTTTTTCTACTTGTAATTTAGCTATTAATTCTAAATCATTTTCCATTCTCATTAATCTTTTCTGAATGTCACTTGGTGTTCTAATTTAAAATCATAATATTCCCACTCATCGAGTGAGTTATTAAAATACACACCATACATTCCAACATTACCATCATCTACAAATACCTTAAAATCTCCAGAGCGTTGAAGTCTTATATCAACCTTTCTCTCAACTTCTTCACCATTTATCATAACATTTACATATCTAGTATATAATGTATCTGCAGGTTCCATCTGTGCTTTTGATAATCCTTTATCTACTTCAATATAATTAATTAACATACCAAGTTGTTGCTCATAGCGTTCTCGCTCGTTTGCAAATCTTACGACTCCAGTAGTATATTTTACTACAGATACCACTTTAGGGTATAAAAAAGTAACAGCCATAATTATAGCTACTATAAGAGCTAATTTTTTCTGGATTACTGATAATTTATCGAACACAGTAGTTAATAGTTTCATGATAATTGGGTTTAAAAACCGCAAACAATTTAATAATTATAGGCGATTAATTTAATCACAATGTCACGCCTATAAATATTAATTTTTCGTCTCCTTGATTACCTCTTTTATTTCTTTGAGTTCTTCTTTAATAAATTGAAACACTTCCTTGTCAACCTTGGTTTCATCAAGTTTGTCAACTTTGTTTTCTAATTTAATGACGTTTTGTTCAATGTGGACAAGCTTTTCTAAGTTTGTAGCTCCTAATGTTGTAGTACGATTCGAAAAGCTCATTACAGCCATTAGTATCGCCAATATAGTAGGTAAAAACATAGAGATTATCCTCCATCCGTTTTCTTTCATTTGCAATTGAAATTTGTTAAGTTGAATTAAAAAATATAGATGCCCCAGGAGGAGTCGAACCTCACGCTCTCTGGACCAAAACCAGATGTACTGCCGTTATACGACGGGGCAATTTATTTTCTATTAACATCTTTCCGTATTATCATTGTCTGGACTTGTCTGTGAACACAGCATGATGGTGTTCAACTTTATAGTCCTTCTTAGACATTATAGTATTTATTTGTGAAAAAGACAAGGGTTTCATACCATATCCCATTATCCCACAGTCCATACGCATCTTATGTTTGTCGTCTTTATAACAACAATGATGATGTCCATGTAAGTGCCAAGATTGGCGGTGTGAATTTCTCCATGAATCCATCCTATAATGACATAATGAAATCATTTGTTTCATTACTGATATAGTGATAAGCTCACCTAGATACTCACCGTATTTTTCAAATAATTCTATTTGCTCTCTACTATCATGGTTTCCCTTGACAAAGAACAAATGACCATTTAGTTGTCTTAGTATTCCTTCAATATATTTGATGTCATTGCTAAATCCAATGTCACCTAATAGAAAAACATAGTCCTTGGATCCGACAGTCTCATTCCAATTAGCGACAATAGTAGCATCTCGTTCATATGTATTTCGGAATAGTTCTTTTTGTTTGTCATACTTAATTATATTTTCATGTCCAATATGTAAATCAGCTGCAAAGAAATAATTAAGTGACGGATCGTTAAACTTCCTCATTCTTCTTGTATTTATTGTATAAGTATTCTAGATCTTCTGCGTCTAGCTTAAGCATAGGCAGTCCGTAGTTACCAGGATATCTCATCCTCATATAACCTGGTGCCGTTGAATCAGCGCACACAATAAAATTTATCCTATCTCTATAATCTAACAAGAAATTATCTTTAATCATAGGATTCTTCTTAATGTCTGCATCTAATTCAAGCTTCCTTTCATATTCTTTACAAAACTCTTTAGGTTGATGCATTATTCGTATATATCTTCTATGCTTGGATATTTCGTTTGCGGCTCAACCTCAATGGTTTGTGTAGCTACAAGATGTTCTGTAAACTCCATCTGTAAAGCCTTGTTATGCATTAGACAGTCAACATAATATAATGTGTGATCTTTATCCTTGCTAACTTGAACTGTTACTACATCTTTTTGTGGTGTATGCCCAACTACTTGAGATATTCCTTTTAAAGGTTTTGTACTTGTCTCTGATTTATCAGCCCAAAAAGGACCTCCCTGATTCTTATACCCACCTCTAGTATGTCCACAATCAAATAGAGATTTAACGTGCTGTTGATAGGCTCCATTTAAGTCCTCAGCTATGTTAACGCTTTCAAATGGAAACTCATATTGGTACCAACCTCTATGAATTCCTGCATGAGTCCAAACAGTGCTACCATATTGGTATGCTACTTGGAACATCATTTCATTTTCCCTAAATAAATCATTCAGATCAAAGAACGCTTCAGGTCTAAACCCAGAACAGCCGTACTGATCAAATGAATGCATGTATTGTAGATCATGATTACCTAACAAAAGGACAACCTTATCCGGATAGTTTGATTTAAATTGAATAAGTCTTTTTAAATTATGCAATATAGTCACGTTTGTTTCTTCAAATGAGTCAGTATAATCTCCAACGAAAATATACTTATCATACTCAGTTTCTAAATGCGGAGTTTCTATCAATATTTTGATATCTGCAAACTCTTCCCATATTGTTCTGCCGTGTAGGTCTCCAAATGTTATTGTTTTCATTATCTATTCCTCATGTAGGACTCTTGATCCACTGCGGCTTTCTGTTCCTTGTGTAGTTCAGTTATAAAATCCTCAAATGTTGGTACATCAGAATCATCCTCATCTACATCGCAACAACTGGAATAAAATCCAGATAAGTAGCCACTATTGTAACCCTTTTCGGATCCGGTAACTTCCCCTGCACTGAAAGCAGCTTCAAGTTCAGTCCTTGTGTATAATTTTTTCTTTTCCATATTAATAACTTGATCCACCAAACTCTCCGCCATCTGCAGCACTTTCCCAACCACCCGGAGGTGCATCGTCATAAAGTGGATCATTTGCTAATGGATCGCGTTTTGGTTTCTTTCGTTTATAAGGTTTAATTTTCTTTATATATTTAATTTCTTCAACTTCATAGCCAGCTTCACGTAACCATTCAGCAACGAGATGCCTGTGACAGAAGTCACCAGACTTTTCATAGCAAAGCATAACTTTACCTTCCATATCTCTAGCAACTTTATGTACGTCAAGGTTAATCAATGTTGTTTTGTAGAATTGATCTTTATACCAATCATTACCTAACTTAGAGTGATCCTTCCACATTCTAAACATTTCCTTTTGAGGTGCCAGTGCTGTATATTCATCTCCATGAAACCAATCAGGAGAGTATAAACTTATTGATACAGCATCCGGATGTTTAGCATTTACTGAAAAGTAGGAGGTGCGTATCATCGATGTTGTTCTTCAAGGTACATATAACTTATATTCCTATGAGTTAAATCTAATACATGAGTACCTTCATAGTATCTATCTCGCATATTCAATTGTTCAACACAATTAAGATCAAGCCACCACTTCAAATCATCATCAAATTTAGCTTCCTCAAGCTCTTTCTTATCAACATTATCTAAGTCCTCAACCCACTTTCTTAAATCCATTGCTAATTCCATATTCGTATTCTGAATAGCATTAGCAAACGTTAGCATAGCATCTCTTGAAGCTATACCAAACGCATCGGATTTAGTTGGAGCAAGAACAAAGTATTTCATACTTAATCCACTCATAATTACAATATCAATCTATCAACACCAATTGCAAATCCAATCCCACCTTCATAAGCTCCACCACCACAAAGTTGTTTAGCTCCTCCAAGTTCATCGCATACAATTTCAAATCCTTGACCTTCTGTATAGTAGTCTAAACCACGAGTAACGTCTCTATTCACAATAAAGTTTTCTTGATAACTTCTAACCAAATATTCAGCTACAGTTATAAGATATTCAGTATAAAACTTAACATCAGTAGGGTTTAATATCTCAACACCAAATTGTGTAAATTGTCTATATCTACCTTTCTGTGGAGTTTCTCCTCTGAATGTTTCCTGACAATAAAATATTTTTACATTTTTATCGTGTTTGAATGTCGTCTTTGCTAAATGTTGACAAACAGCTGTATATTCAGGTGCCAAACATAAATTACGATTACCTCTATCTTTAAAAGTGAACATCATATTATTATTCTCTTCACCAACTTTATCATTAAAGGTAGACTCTGGTTGTATAATAGGAATCATTATTGGTTGAAATCCATCCATCATTACACTAGCAGTTAATGAATTTATTGCTAGCATCTTCTTACGTGCATCACCATCAAATAGAATCCTAGTTCCCTTATAAGTTCCTTCTTTTATTACCATTGTATCATTGTTCCTTCTATTTCAGGCATACAAGCATCCATCGCCATCTCATGTGTAACCATCACCATTTCTGGTTCAAATTCATGTGCACAACAATATCCATGTACTAGCTCAGCCTCATTTAACATTTCATCAGTTAATTTTTCTAGTTCAACTGTGTTAAGAGGAGTCCCACCTTCATCGGTAGGAGTTCCACAATATCCACATCTATAAGTTTTTAACATACTATTTCTTTAAATCCTTCCTCAAAATGTTCAAAAGATATATTATCGAAAAATAATATAATTCCTAATATCCATACAATTGCATATAATATTCTATACAGTACTTTTCCTAGTATTATCAACATGAGATCTTGAGTTTAATTCGAATTTAATTATGTTTAAATAATGTAACCACTGATTGTATTCAGTATTTACAGGCTCAAAGTCTTTTCTCTCAAGAAAATCTTTGTGTAAAGGAGACTTCAATAGTCTACCACGCTCAGCTTTGTAATAAGCTAGCAGTCTTGGATCTGTGAGTTTTTGTAGTTCTCCAACTGTCTTTCTATCAGCCATTATATTCATTTAGTTTAATAATTAGTAGCGGGTAAGAGAATCGAACTCCTGACAGTACGCTCTACCACTGAGCTAACCCGCAAAATCTTTATTTAACAGTCCCAACAACCATCACAGATTTTAGTACTATTGTACTCACATCTGCCTATGAGTTTCATTTTTTGGACTTCTTTACGATGTTTCCTTCGTGCTTCTTTGCGTATCTTAGTTCTACGCAATCTTTCTTCTTGATATTCTGCGCTTCTCTTTGACATTATTTTATAATTTTAGTTGTGCGTGGAGGAATCGAACCTCTCTTCTCTCACACCCGGTCACGCACACAGGTTTTTTATAAAAATATTAGTGTTAAAACTACTAATACTATAATTGGACCTAACGTCTTTGCTACTTTAGTAAAGAATTCATTTGTATCTTTTTTAAACTCCTCAAGAGTTATATCATTCTTCTCGTTCATTATCATATTCAAATAGTTCAACATTACTTAATATCCTGCCTTGTTGTTCTTCAGCTATAGGTTTCACAACCTCTCTGTAGATAGCAGTTACATGTGCTTCGTTTAAATCCCCAAGTGAAGTCATATTTCCTATAAATCTATTCTTATAAGTCAATTGATCCCACTGGTTAAGTCCACTCCACCAATCTAAAATCGTTTCATAATCGTTATTCATAGCTTTTGTAAAAGTTTTCTGCGTATCCTTTTTTGATTATTGTTCCACATTCTAGTACTAATGGATATTCGACTGGGAAATTAAGCGACTTAACTATACCAAAATAAACAAGTTCTTTGCGTTTCTTTTTTACTGCTTTGAAACGCCAATCTTTCTTTTGTTTATCTTCCTCGTATAGTTTATATAAATCCGTTCCACAATAAAAGGATAACTCAGATTTCCAAGTACCTTGTTCTTTTATTGTTTGAATGAATACTGACCAGTTTCCTTTTTTATCTGTAGTACTAGGTATTTTATTCATCTTTCGATAGATGTACAATAATTTGAGTAATTCGTATCTTCTCTTTTTGATCATTACTTTAATTCAATTATACGTATTTCACTTCCTCGTTTTACAAATTCAAAGTGCCCTTGTATTGTAAAAGGCATTACATTAACTATAGTGGAATTACCTTCATAAGTACCACTAAGCATTTTATTTAAATTATCTGCCTTCATAGTTAGTCTAGAACCATTAAACATTTGTGATTTCCACACCACATTCAAAGTAGACGCTCCACTATACAAGCCAACAAATGTTAATATATCTTTAAAATCGCATGGAGGAATAAGTTCAGTATCCTCATCTTTTACTCCACGTCTATCACGCCAATCAAATAACAATTTACCTGTTGATATTTGTCTGGTTATCTTCCATTTCGGTTTTCCCATATTACCAAGTTATTGTTACAAGAAGTTCATTTCTATGACATGATGTAGCAATTTTAAATCCACGAGACACGAGTTCCTGCTCTGTAGGAGTATTAATATGTTCATAATAATATAGTTTAAACTCTCCATTACTAGCTGCTAGTTCAATCTTCTCTAGAATACCTTCTAAATCTTCTAGTAGATAACTGTACGCTTTGTCTCTAGCACTATCCGCTGTTATATTCATATTTCAATTTCAATTTCATCATCAGGTACAGACCATATTGTCTTGTACGCAAATTCATCCCTCGGAGTGACTAATTCTAAGTCAAACCAAGCATTATCAAAGTTCTTAATTATCTTATAAACAGAACCATGACATCTTTCGTATTCACCTGTATACTTTACAAGGGTATCAATTGGTAATTTATCCATTTCTGTATCCTCTAAGCATTGACATCTGTCAATAACATATTTAATGTAAATTTATATTTATCTATTGTATCTCTAATATAATGATACTCATCTTTAGTACAAGCTAGTCCAAGAGCTTTTTCTTGAAGTTTGATATTATGTATTAAATACTCACTTCTACTTCCATGATTGAGGCTACCAATATAAACAGTAACTCCTCCATCGGATTTCTTTTGTGAAACCCATTTAAATGTAACTCCTAAAGGAAAACTAAATCTTCTCCATTCTGACACTTCAAGTACACTTTTAAGAACGTGATCATTTCCAATGAACATTTCCTTTGCAGTCCTAATTCGATTTCTACCTCTACTATAACGTTTAGCTTTCTTTAGTTTTATACATCTAAGAATATTGTCTTTAAAATAAAGACCTTCAGTAACTCTCCAAGCTGTCTTTCTATCAGAAGGTCGACCATAGCTATCAGTAAAATATAACTTTCCATCTATTCTCGTAACTTCATCTACAAACCAACTTATAAGTTCACTAACAGAATGTTGTCCAAACTTCCTAACTTTACGTAATAACGAATCAGTTACTTCTTTACGAGTTTTACCAATACTACCTCTTAAAATACCTCTAACAGTGTGATAATCAATTCCATCATGACGATAATACTCAGGCCAAAAAGAGCCTCTGTAAAACCATTTTGTACGCATACCTTCTCTAATAGGTAAGCGATCTACTTCGTCTAACTTATGTTCGTGTATTTTCATATTAGATGAAGCAAGTTAAACCAAATTCCGGTAAGATTTTCCTAATCTTAGTGTTATAAGCTCCAAAACTACCATTCATTAGTTCTATAAATGGAACCCACCGTACTAAACCAGTCTCAACTTCTTTGTCAACCTTTATAGATCCTACAAATTCTGCTATGAAAGTATGTTCCATAACTCCATTCCAGATCTCAGCATTAATTAATTCTAGATTAAAAATATCTAATCCAGTTTCTTCTTTGGCTTCTCTTACTGCTGCAGCATATAAATCTCTGTCGTAGGATTCAATACTACCGCCGATTAAACCATAATCAGTGTGATCATCCTTTCTTGTAACACCAAGAACAAGACCACTTTTCATTAAAACTACTGTAACTGCTTTCTTCATTTTGTTGTTTTTAAATTTGTGCGCCCAGCAAGGTTCGAACTCGCGTGTAATGGAGTTAGAATCCACAGCCTAGCCACTCAGCCATAGGCGCATACAAAAAAGGCCCAACTTATGTTGAGCCTAGTAATTTTAAATCTCTAAATATCTTTGAATTAGTATAACAAGCGATTCCAGTTAACTCATTATTAATATCAGGTTCGCGGAAAGTTTCAAAGTTATCTTCCCGAATCTGAACTTTTCGAAGTAGGTTTGCCAATACGGTCTCATCCGCTACTTCTAGATATACCAGGGTGTGATTATTCCAATCCTGTTTAGGATGCTTTAATAACCACTGAGCAACTGTATGTCCTGCTTGTACTCCAGCATACTGTAGACCTAAGTCTTTACGCAGCACTACGTAGAGCTTCTTCATCTTTATACTTTTCTAAAAGTGAATCTACTTTGTGCTTCTCGTCGTAAGGTTCGTCTGTCTTAATACAGGCGTGTGCATCGGGCTCTTGTCCTCTTAGCATAGCATAAGCTTTGTAATGTTGACGAAGCTTGTCTCTACCAATTCTGGCCACCATTGCGGCTTCCCAAGCAGACATTGTTCTTGTCCCTGTAAATCTTTTTTCCTTACGCTGTTCTTTAGCGTCAATTTGCTTTGTTACCAATTCTTTGATATCATTCTTCATTAATTCTATATTTGCTCTCATAATTGTATTGTTTTATTTGTTATAATAGTTTCTAGCTCTTTCGAGTTGGTGTCTGATTATAACTACAATTACGGAGGCTGATTAGAATTAATCTACCAAAATTGTTTTCTCATGTTCGTTTGGTTTTTGTTTGAAATAAAATTAATAAAAATCTTTATCCCCCAGCGGGCCAGGCCGGGAGATCTGCGTTGTACTAGCAGAGTCCTTTAAAGGACAGATATCTTGCGAAGAATCAATTTATGATTCGTCCTTGTTTTCCATTTTCCTTTAATCCTTCCTACAAGTCTTACAGCTGTATAATATACAGATGCAAACTTAAATTTCTGATTAACAAGTACTTGTTTGAATAATTCGTCAGCATCCTTTCTACTTAATACCATTTTATCTTTATATTGATAAATAGCATCATGTAATAAGCTTCCGTAAAAAGTTTCTTTTGAATCTGGTGTTCCCCACCATTTACCTAAAAATCTCCAACTTGGAGTGCACCCATCCCATGAGTAATTCTTTGGAATAGTGATCTTGTTTCCGGATATGTTAATCCAATCGCTTTCGAAGTTAAACTTCTTATTGATTTCGAATTGTACCGGAAGTGGTAATGTGTATTTATACATTAATCTGGTCTACCTTCTTGAAAATATTCATTAATAAATTCAGCTAATTGTTCTATCTTAAGTACTTTCATATAAGCAAGACTAGCATTTTTATGTTTCATTATTAATGAACCAACTGCTTTAAGGCTCTTTAATTGTGCCTTATCAAATCCTTCTTCAATTAGAACAAAGAAAGTCTTCTTATCACTTCTATGAGCACTATCAACTATTTCTGCAATAGAGTATACACCCTGCATTGCACTTGTAATAACATATAGATGTATATTACATTTATGCTCTTTCTCATTCTCTTCAATCTCTATACATTCTTCTGTCCAATCGACAACTACAGGATTAAAGTATTCACATTTCAGTAATGGGATTAATTGTTCTCTCCATACTGTTTTGGCACATGTTCCGCCCAAAAATATTCTATCTACATTATTCATAGAGCCTACAGAGGAACTCGAATCCCCGACCTGCTGATTACAAATCAGCTGCTCTACCAACTGAGCTATGTAGGCGTTTACTGACCTTCCACTTGAGTGGTTCCTTTTTATACTACCTCCAACACGTCAGTCGTAGGAGTGATAGTTTTGAGGCCCAGGCTGGGATCGAACCAGCGACCTATTGATTAACAGTCAATTGCTCTACCTCTGAGCTACTGAGCCAAATGGAGCGAGTAGTGGGACTCAAACCCACGACCCTCAGATTGGAAATCTGACGCTCTAATCAACTGAGCTACACTCGCATTGTATCGGAAGGTACTACCCCTTGTTTATTATAAAGTGGGAAATCCCAGAATATAAGTGGTCAGCCCCCGAACGGACTCATATCAGTTTACTTTAATCTCCCAGACTGATATACACGGTTGGGTTTAGTATAGGAAAACCTCACTCTCCTGAAACACTGGTTACCTTCTGTTGGGACAAGGACGTAACCCATCCTCCCGTTGCTGTATAACCCCACAGCTATGGTCAACACTGTTTCCTTGTTGATAGGCGTCGTATTTAGTTACCCAGAATACAACGAAATGGGGACGCTCCTAAGTCTCACGCGAACTACAACTTAAACCAGTTGCCGGTAGTGGTTGCAAGAGGAGATTCGAACTCCCGACCTCTGGATCCACAATCCAACGCTCTAACCGACTGAGCTACCTGCAAAGTCGATGATCCAGGGTTTGAACCTGGGACCCACGCCTTAAAAGGGCGTTGCTCTACCAACTGAGCTAATCACCGGTTAACCATTTTATATAAACTGTTCTCCACATGTGTCACATATGAATACTTCAATATCGACATTGCCGACTAAGCCTGTGTGACTATGACTAATTCTACCTACATCACATTTGTGACATGGAATAGTGAATAGTTTAGTGTAAATTTTTGATAGCCAATTCATTGTTAATTTACTTTTTTATGATACTGATGAAATAATTTCCATATTTCTGATCTAATCCATTTAATACTTAAAGTTGATGCTTCTAATGCTTTTTTAGTAGCTTCTCTATATGCATAAAATGAATCATGTTCATCAACATTATGCTTTATTACTGTACCAAATGATTCTAACAAACCATTATAATATAATAAACATTGAGTATGAATAGGCCAGCATTTACCAATATGTCGATAATTCTTATACCTACGTTTTGAAATGTAAACCAACTTCACTTCAATACTCTTGTCTTCTGTAATATAAACAATCTCTTTCATATTAGAATTTTATTTCTTCTAACATTACATCTATAGGAGAGTAGGTTATTGTAGCTTTAGAACAAACTCTAAAGAAATAGAAGTCAGAGCAACCCATAGCTTTACCAGCCCATTCTTCTGCTACTGCATGCAATACATCTTCATTTTCTATGTCCACACCTTCAAATAATTCTGGATGATTTTCAGCATATGCTTCTAAATTAGGCATTACATCATCAATATCACATGAATTACCTATACCACCATCATTATTATTACAACTCTTAAATAAAGTTGTATAAATTCTAGCTAACTTAATAGCTTCATCTTTATCTTGGAGAACTACATCATTTGTTTGATAATGATCTCCGTCATTTTCCCAGGATGTTACACTAAGTGTATATCCTTTACTAACAATTTTCTTTTTCATATATTTCATTTTTAAATTTAGCAGGCATGGCGCGATTCGAACACGCGACCTTTGGTTTTGGAGACCACTGCTCTACCAGCTGAGCTACACACCTATTTGTTATTAATTATTAATATGTCGGGTAGGCACGACTCGAACGTGCGACCCCGTGCTCCCAAAGCACGTACGCTACCAACTGCGCCACTACCCGATAGTACTTCGAGTGGGACTCGAACCCACACGCCCTCACGGACACCAGATCCTAAGTCTAGCGCGTCTACCAATTCCGCCACCGAAGCGTTTGCGTTTTTATCTCACCCCCAGATACGCTAACTGTGCTAACTTACGATTTAGACCCTTAGTGGCACTTACGTGACTTGGGTGTCTTCGATCCTGTGGCCTACAGGCTTTTGTAGCGGGAGAGGGACTCGAACCCTCGAGGCTTGCGCACTGGGTTATGAGCCCAGCCTGATACCATCTTCAGTCACCCCGCTAAAATATTTTATTCAGCTATATAACTATCATTCCATGTTGATTCTTTAGTTTCACAATCAACCCAACCCCAAGTAGCTTTAGCTTTATCAATGTCTTTGTCTGAATAATATAAATACCATAAAATCATTTCATAATACTTATCATCATTACCATCTTGTGAATTCCAAAATATACAAAATTGCCACTTAAATAAATAGATTTGAAAAGATGGTGTCCATTCGAATCTAGGACTCTCATATTTGTCCTTCCATCCTAAATCATTTCTATGAATCTTAAAGGGCCAACCAATTTGTACCCAATAATGATTATTGAATAACTTTATGATCCAGTCCTTAGATCTTCTCACCATTGGTAGATTTGAAAACTTCTTAGCCTTTTTTAAAAAGTCATTTGGTAGTTTATCAATCTTTTCCTGTGGTGTTAGTTTTAATTTTCTAACTTTCAGAATACTATTACTGAAATTTCTTGGATAAAAGTAAGGTGTTCCATGTATTAATCTACCAAAATAATAACTCTTCTTTGGTTTAACAAACACTCCTTTTATCTCTTTAAATATTTTATCCATAATTTTTATTAATTAGTTAGTACCCCCACGGAGAATCGAACTCCGGTTTCTAGGATGAAAACCTAGCGTCCTGGTCCACTAGACGACAGGGATGTGTGTGAAGTTATCCGGTTCCTTCACGTATCTGCTATAGTTTTTCTTCATATCTGAAGGCAAGTGCAGCTTTCCTTAAACTCGAACGGACACTCTCTTATGAGCGTAAAATGGAACTCTCTCCATCTGTCATACCATTTCGTAACGGTATCAACCTTATTTCATATGGTCAGGTAAGGGCTCTTTAGAAATATAAATAGCTACACCATCCCAATTAAAAAAGATTCCTCTTGTATTCCTTCTAACTTGAAGATGTCGTAATTCATTCCAATGATAAACTGTTACAACAGCTTTAACATCTTTATCAGATACATTCTTTCTATCCTTATACGAACTGTACTTTGGTGCATTCCACACTAATCCTTGATCACGTTTCCATTCACTAGTATCACCTGTATAAGATAAAATCTTGTATATTTCCTTGTCACCGACATTAGGGCATTGCTCAAGAAAAGATTTAAATTTATTAAAATAGTCCATATTATATAATTAAGTTTAAAATTAGTGGAGCTACTCGGAATCGAACCGAGGACCTATTGCTTGCAAAGCAATCGCTCTAGCCAACTGAGCTATAACCCCATTTTTAATTGCGACACCTCGTGGATTTGAACCACGGACACCTGGATTTTCAGTCCAGTGCTCTACCAGGCTGAGCTAAGGCGCCAATAGCGGAGAAAAAGGGATTCGAACCCCTGGACCCTGTAACAGGTCGCCGGTTTTCAAGACCGGTGCATTAAGCCTGGCTCTGCCATCTCTCCATGATTTAATTATTAGCAGTGCATGCGGGACTCGAACCCGCGACCCCTTGCGTGACAGGCAAGTACTCTAACCAGCTGAGCTAATGCACTATTTATTATATTTGTGGACCCTTCAGGACTTGAACCTGAGACCCTCTGATTATGAGTCAGACGCTCTAACCAACTGAGCTAAAGGTCCATTGTGGGAGATACTGGATTCGAACCAGTGACCCCCTGCTTGTAAGGCAGGTGCTCTGAACCAGCTGAGCTAATCTCCCTTTAATAGTAGTCGATCCAAGATTTGAACTTGGGACCCCCAACTTATCAGGCTGGTGCTCTAACCAACTGAGCTAAACGACTGTATAATGTGCCCCAGGTAGGCATCGAACCTACTCAGGCGT
>PJEL010000187.1_pt1 | contig 74229 bp, 62 predicted proteins | sample 1853271 | NCBI WGS metagenome assembly PJEL01 (sample SAMN08108733, study PRJNA415343) | Invertebrate metagenome, whole genome shotgun sequencing project. | host: Globobulimina | place: Sweden: Gullmar Fjord | collected 2015-08
CACGACATTAAAAGTAAAGATCAGGTTTGTCATTGCCTGTGTCCTTTCAACCGCACCCAACAACCGTCTGTTTTTTTCCATAAATTATAGGTACCCTCTATAATTGGATTTGTCAATTGTGGCGGACAACACAGATTTATATAACCCGTATGTGGATTGGTATCTCATACCTTTAATCGAGCGGTGTTGGCTATTTGTCAGTCTTCGCCGCTAATGCTTGTTCTAATTGTGCAAACTTTTCTTCAAATTCAGCAAGTTTCGCTTCTAACGCTACCGCCTTTTCTCTGGTTTTAATCAGCACTTGAGTTTGTACGTCAAACTCTTCACGAGTGACGACGTCAAGCTGTGCTAGTTTGCGCTGCAATACAATTTTAGTTCTATCTTCGATATCACTCGCCATGTTTTTAATGCCAGGCGGAATAGATTCTGAGACTTGTTTGGCGATTTCTTCAATTTTTTTGGCGTTGATCATAAGTTTCTACAGATAGTGTGCTATTGGCACTATTGTAAACAATTTCGCTCATATTCCTATGACATTTACAGAAAAATACCACTGTTTAGTGTTGTTCGTGCCAAAAAAGAGTAAAATCGGCGCCCTAAATATTAAGTTAAATCGAATCAATGAAGTTAAATCCTCGTCAAGATGAAGCAAAAAAATACGTCAGTGGCCCATGTCTCGTGCTTGCAGGTGCTGGCAGCGGCAAAACCGGTGTAATTTGTCAGAAAATTGCTTATTTGATCCAAAAATGTGATTACAAAGCTCGAAACATCGCAGCCGTAACCTTTACCAATAAAGCAGCACGTGAAATGAAAGAGCGTGTCTCAAAAATGTTGGGTAAAGATTTAACACGAGGATTAACGGTATCAACATTTCATTCCCTTGGCCTAGATATTGTTAGGCGCGAAATAAAAACCTTAGGTTATAAACCGGGGTTTACCTTGTTTGATGATCAAGACTCTATGGCGCTGCTAAAAGATCTGACTGCAGAAGAGTTCGATGGTGATAAAGACTTGCTTAGCAAACTGCAAATGATGATTTCAAATTGGAAGAATGATTTACAGTTACCTGATCAAGTTTTAAAGCAAGCAGGTGACCCAGATACCGCATTATTCGCTGAATGCTACCAGCGTTATCATGTCCACATGCGTGCCTATAATGCCCTTGATTTCGATGATTTAATTTTAATTCCAACCCTGTTGTTAAAAAACTACCCTGAAGTGCGTGAGCGTTGGCAGAAAAAAATTCGCTATATGTTGGTGGACGAGTATCAAGATACCAATGCCAGTCAGTATGAATTAATTAAATTGATTACTGGAGAACGAGGTCGCTTAACGGTAGTGGGGGATGATGATCAGTCAATCTACTCTTGGCGTGGCGCGAAACCACAAAACCTCGTGTTGCTGGGTAAAGATTATCCAAATCTTAAACTGATCAAGCTAGAACAAAACTACCGTTCAAGTGGCCGCATTCTAAAGTCAGCTAACGTGCTGATTGCCAATAATCCTCATGTTTACGATAAAGCACTTTTTAGTGAACTTGATTTTGGTATGCCATTAAAAGTTTTACAAACTAAAAACGAAGAGCATGAAGTAGAAAGGGTGGTTGGTGAGCTGATTGGGCATCGTTTTATTAATAAAACGCATTATAAAAATTATGCGGTGCTTTATCGCGGTAATCACCAATCTAGGTTACTTGAAAAAGCGCTGACCACTAACCGTATTCCATACAAAATAAGTGGTGGCACGTCATTTTTTTCCCGCGCTGAAATCAAAGACGTCATGGCTTATTTGAGAGTGTTAGTTAATCCTGATGATGACAACGCGTTTTTGAGAATAGTGAATGTACCGCGTCGTGAAATTGGCCCTGCAACCTTAGAGAAACTGGGTAGCTATGCTAACAGACGTCAAATCAGTATGTTTGCTGCTAGTTTTGAACTCGGTGTCGAGCAATCGTTAACTGGTCGCGCGTTAGACAATGTCAGACGTTTCACCCGTTGGTTAGTTGAAACTGCTGACCACGCAGAGCGCGGTGATACACCCAGTGTGCTAAGAAAAATGATCCGCGATATTAATTATGAAGATTGGCTTTATGATAGCTCGCCCAGCGGAAAAGCTGCTGAAATGCGGATGAAAAACGTTACCGAGTTATTTAGCTGGGTCACGCAAATGCTCGAAGGCAGTGATATGGACGAGCCAATGACTTTAGCTCAAGTAGTGACTCGCTTAACTCTCAGAGACATGATGGAGCGGAACGAAGAAGAGGAATTCTCTGACCAAGTGCAATTGATGACTTTGCACGCATCGAAAGGGTTAGAATTTCCTTATGTTTTCCTTATTGGCATGGAAGAAGGCTTGTTACCGCACCAAACCAGCGTTGATGAAGGTAACGTTGAAGAAGAGCGCCGCCTTGCTTATGTAGGAATTACTCGCGCGCAACGCGAGCTATTTTTTACTTATGCGAAAGAGCGTCGTCAATACGGCGAAGTGGCACGTACAGAGCCGAGCAGATTTCTGCATGAATTACCGCAAGATGATCTTATTTGGGAAACAGATAGACCACAGAAAACACACGATGAGAAGAAGCAAACCGCGCAAAAAGGTGTGGCAAATTTAAGAGAAATGCTGAAAAAGAAAAATGGTGGTTAGCCGTAAATACTAAATACTAACTGCTAAGGTTAAGTGTTTAGTTAACCTTAGCAGTGCTGAACACTATTCGAATTGGTCGTGTTCAAAGGCGTTAAAAAGTAATTCTTTATAGCCAACTACCCCTAAAATTTCTTCTGAATCGATAACTGGAGCGGACGACAAACCAAATTTATCGAACAAGCGGGCGCAGTATCGAATGTCCATATTCGACGGCACTGAAATTACCGGCTTAGACATGATTTCATAGAGGTTTACTCGATCGAGAGAGCGATCTTTAGCCAATACTTGTTTGGCAATATCGGAAAGTAAAACTACGCCATAGGCGTCATGCTGATCACGTTTATTGACTATAACGAGGTGCGTGTTCTGCTCTTTCATTGCGGTTAAAGCTTCCCGCACACTGCACATACCATCCAATGCTATAAATTGTTTGGTCATTACGTCTTGCGCTTTTACTAATGCTTTGTTGTTCACAGTTCATTCTCCACTGTTGAAGTAAGCTGAGATATTTGATGGCTGACACCGACAGCATCTTCAACGTCGAGTTGAAAAGCAATACCAGTACCTGGCTTGTCATCAAATTTACCTACTCTGGCAATTTCTTCTAGTATATGTCGGCTTAAATGTTCTTCTACTAAAAATAAAAGTACGTCGCGCTGAGTATCTAAAGTCAAACCAAAGAATGTTTTAGATTCGTTGAGGCCTTCACCACGCGCATTATTAATGACGGTTGCGCCCGTCGCGCCAGCTTTTCTTGCTGCTTTCATCACGTCATCTGTGGCATTATCTTCAACAAAGACAATGATCATCTTAAAGTGCATATTTTCTCTCCTAGCGACCTACGCTTGTTCTTTATTTCTATTTGCGTTCCATTCAGACAGCTGAGCATAGGCCATCACCGACATGATCGGGAATAAACTTGCAAATGCGATCAACCCAAAACCATCGATTAACGGACTTCTTCCGGGCACTGTCTCTGCTAATCCTAACCCTAAAGCCGCAACTAAAGGAACCGTTACCGTTGATGTAGTCACGCCACCTGAATCATAAGCTAAAGGAATAATTAATTTGGGGGCGAATAGGGTTTGTATAACCACTATCACGTACCCTGCCATGATGTACCAATGAATTGGGTCACCAACAACTATACGATAGCAACCTAAGGAAATGCCAACAGCAACCCCTAAAGCGACCGAAATACGAAGTCCCCAGACACCGATTGAACCACCGGAAACTTCATTGGCTTTGATCGCTACGGCAATCAGCGAAGGTTCAGCAATTGTCGTACTTAATCCAATTAAAAAGGCAAATACATACACCCATAAGTAATCTTGCCAAACTAAGTTGGCTGCTGCTTCTGCTGCACCTACGGCTTCTGTTGCACCGCTAATAAATACCGGGTCGGTTAGTTGCTGAGCCATCAGTTTTCCTAGTGGAAACAAGGCCCACTCTAAACCGATGAGAAAGAAAGACAGGCCAACTAAAACCCAAATGAAACCAGCGACAACTTTACCAAAGTTAGGCAATGGTTTTCGAATAACGGCAAATTGAAAGCCAAATAATATAGCCGCGATCGGTAAAACGTCAGTAACTGTGGCTACCATAGTCGACCAAATTTGACTGAGCATATCAATGATTGTCATAGCATGACCATCCCATAGGCCATTACAAAAATCATTGGCGTTAATGACGCTAATGCGATTAAACCGAAACCATCTATCATCGGGTTTCGACCTTTAATTGAAGAAGCTAAGCCGACACCGAGCGCAGTGACTAGCGGCACAGTAATGGTTGAGGTGGTAACACCGCCTGAGTCATAGGCAATACCGATAATTTCTACGGGGGCAAATATGGTCATAATCACTACTAAGACATAACCGCCAATGATCAACCATTGAATTGGCCAGCCCTTTAATATTCTAAAGACACCCAAGACTATGGCAAAACCAACTGAAAAGGCGACCGTTAAACGTAGTCCAGAGGCGTAACTCGCCATCGCTTGTTCGCTGGCCTCAATCATATTTCCATTCGCTGCGACTTTTGCTGCTTCTGCAGCGACTGCAATTAAAGCGGGTTCGGCGACTGTGGTGCCAAAGCCTAGTGCGAATGCGAAGATTAATAACCAAAACACACTGCCTTTTTTAGCAAAGGCATGCGCCATAGATTCGCCAATCGGAAATAAACCTTGTTCGAGCCCGTGAATAAAGAAAGTTAAGCCGAGTAACACAAAAATAATGCCAACAATTAACTGGCTAAAGTTAGGTAAAGGTTGCTGAATAACGACGAGTTGGAAAAATAAAATAACCAGTACGATAGGCGCTAAATCTCTCATACTTTCGAGCATAAAGCGTGTTAATTTTTTAAGCGTGTCGAGCAAAGCAGCCTCTTATCAATCTAAACTAATATGATTATAGTAATGTTCAAATTGGCAATATTGATTTAAAACAAATTAACGCAATAAAGACCGATAAGATTAACGTGTTGCTTTGAGCAGATAATATACAGCAAAAATACCCGTAACCACGGATGACTCATTAAAAGGACCTTGCACCAATATCACGGTAGCGATGATCAAACCCGATGCCAACAAACCATGAACCAATTGTTTATGTTGATTTTTTTGCTGATCATGGAGTTTTTTCAGCAGCGTAACTTGCTCAATTTGCATATCCTTGCCGGCGCTGAGGTAATCATAAATAAGATCAGGTATTTCTGGGAGTTTTTCATTCCAAAAAGGTAGGTTTTCTTTTACTTTCTCAAACACTGCCTTTACGCCCATCTGTTCTTTCACCCAATCTTCTAGAAACGGTTTGGCGGTTTGCCATAAGTCTAATTGGGGGTAGAGCTGACGCCCTAAACCTTCGATATAAAGTAAGGTTTTTTGTAATAAAACCAGTTGCGGTTGCACTTCCATATCAAAACGGCGAGCGGTATTGAATAGGTTAACCAGTACTTGGCCAAAAGAAATTTCCGCTAAAGGCTTATTGAAAATAGGCTCGCACACCGTACGAATGGCAAATTCAAATTCATCAACATTGGTGCCGCGTGGTACCCAGCCTGAATCAACATGTAATTGTGCAACTTTGCGATAATCACGATTGAAAAAGGCAACGAAATTTTCCGCTAAATAACGCTTATCTTCTTTATTTAGTGTACCGACAATACCGCAATCTATGGCGATCCACGTTGGGTCTTGTGGGTGCGTGACGTCAACAAATACGTTACCCGGGTGCATATCCGCATGAAAGAAACTGTCTCTAAACACTTGGGTGAAAAACACTTCAACACCGCGTTCAGCGAGCAACTTCATATTAACGTTTAAGGATTCTAACTTACGTGTTTCGCCAACGCCAATACCGTAAATCCGCTCCATGACCAACATGTTTTTATGACAGTATTGGCTATATATTTCAGGAACATATAGCGAATGGTCATAATCACTGCCTTGTGAAAAATTGCGCCTTAGTTGAATGGCATTGGCGGCTTCACGATTAAGGTCTAACTCATCTAATATCGTTTTGCGGTATTCGTTGACCACTTCGACAGGACGGAGTCGTTTACCTTCTTTTAACCATCGGGCGACTACGCGAGCAAAAGTTTGCATCACTTCTAAATCCGCCAATATCACTTTTTCGATATCTGGCCTGAGCACTTTAATGACGATATCTCGGTCTTCGCCATCAAGGGTTAAAGAGGCGGTGTGTACTTGAGCAATGGAGGCCGATGCAAGAGGTGTTTGCTCAAATTGTGTAAAGCATTGGTTAAAGGTTTCATCACCCATCGCTTGGCGAATTTGTTGTTCAGCAACCTCGCCAGAAAAAGGTGCGACTTGGTCTTGAAGTAGTGCCAATTCAGCGGCAAATTCATCAGGAAGCAAGTCACGACGCGTTGATAACATTTGACCGAACTTGATGAAAACCGGCCCAAGAGATTCAATAGCTAAACGAAAACGCAGCGCCTCCGGCTTATCTTTATGTTTATTGCGTAACCAAAATAAACAATGGCGCGCGAACTTTGCATACCACGGCAAGGCGCGGTTAGGTATTAAGTCATCAAGACCATACTGTAGGAAGGTTTTAACAATCTTATATAAACGTTGAATGCGCACAAAGTACCTACCTAGCGGGTTGACTGTTGAATATGGTTAAGCTTTTGAAATAAGGTCGTCAATTGCGCCTCAGTGTTAGTCATTTGTTTATCTATGTTTTCAACTTGCGTTTGGAATTGGTCGATTTCAAATTTTGTCGCCAGTAATTTCTTTTCATGCACTAGCCATTCGCGTGCATCACTACTTATTTGCCGTTCAGCAAATTTAATATTCTCGCTGACTTGCTTCACTAAGTGCACTAGTTTGTATGTCGCAATATCACCAAGGTGCTTTTCTAATTCACTTTGCCAGTCAATATTGAGTGACTCAAATAAACTCGCATAGTTTTGGGCCACCTTTATGTCACCTTTAAGATCTAATTTATCGTCTTTAATCAGTTGTGTTAATTGCTGCTCATTTTTCAGTTGAATTAAGGTGCTAATACTAGTGGATATGGTGCAATCAAAATCCTCTGTGTCAATATTGGGACTGGTCACCAACACCTTGTTCTGGCACACGGTTAAACATAGTGTCGCATTTAATTCAGCGAGGGAAATTGCCAGTGATTTTTCGGCCAACTTGGTCAATGCCGACGCGGGCAGGTTACCCATTGATAATGCCTGATTTACAATCAGTTCAATGGTGCTGGCCAGCAATTGAATGTGCATGAATTGGCGCATAGTATTTAGAATTTGTAGCCTTTATGCAAAGCAACGATACCACCAGTGAGGTTATGGTAGGTGGTTTGTTCAAAACCAACGTTTTCCATCATGCCTTTTAAGGTTTCTTGATCAGGATGCATACGAATAGATTCAGCTAAATATTGGTAGCTTTCGCCGTCTTTGGCGACCAGTTCACCCACTTTCGGTAAAATATTGAATGAATAAAAATCATAGGCTTTATTTAATAATTCGTGTTCTGGTTTAGAAAACTCAAGCACAAGCAGTCGACCGCCAGGTTTTAATACTCGAAATATTGATGCGAGTGCTTTATCTTTGTCAGTGACATTACGTAATCCGAATGCGATAGTGACGATATCAAAGGTGTTGTCTTCAAAAGGTAAATATTCTGCGTTAGCTTGCACATATTCAACATTTTGCACTATGCCCTTGTTGCGCAGTTTCTCGCGCCCGACATTGAGCATAGAACTATTGATATCAGCTAAAACTACTTGTCCTTCACGGCCAACTAATTGAGAGAATCGAGCGGTTAAATCACCGGTACCGCCGGCTAAGTCTAAAACTTTATTGCCGGGGCGAACGCCACTTGCATCAATGGTAAATCGTTTCCATAAACGATGAATACCAAACGACATTAAGTCATTCATGATGTCGTATTGTTGAGCGACTGAATGAAAAACCCCTGCAACCATAGATGCTTTCTCTTTGGCTTCAACGGTTTTATATCCAAAATGAGTGGTGTTTTTATCTTGTTCTTGTTGCATATCTTGCTTTGATTCAGACATTCCAAATTCGCATTAATCTTCAATATTGTCGCTAGTTTACTGTATGTCAGAATCAAAATCAGCACTGTAATTTAAGTAAAGGACTGAAAACAGGTTTATATCAAAAATTAATTAATTAACCACAGGTCATCTAAAGTAGAATCTCAATGCTACAATTAGAGCTAAGTTGATGAAAAGGAGATGGTATTGAGTATTGAAAATCAGGATTGGGTGTTTTATGGTCGTCGTTTAGTGCAAACGGGAAATTTGAATCATAACAATACCTTATTTGGTGGCACTATGATGGCTTGGATTGATGAAGAGCTCTATATTTATGCTAAATGCCAGCTTGGTAATCAGGATGATATGACAATGGTAACGGCTCGTTTTGGGGAAATTAATTTCAGGTCACCTGCTTACAAGGGAAATATTATAGAATTTGGCATGAAAACAACTGGTTTAGGGAGAACTTCTATCACTGTTGATGTCTTAGTTAGGAACAAGTCAACGCATAGCATTATTTGTGAAGTTAACGATGTTACCTTTGTTTGCGTTGATCCTGAAACGATGAAACCCATTCCACACGGGAAACAGACCCTTTAAAAAGGTATTTTAATGATTAAAAACATAGTAGTTATTTGGCTCTGCTGCATAACACAAGCGTTTGCTCAAGATATTGATACGATCACCCCAACGTTGTTTAACTATTACACGGAAGACTACCCACCTTCCAATTACCTGGAAGATGACAAGCCGGTAGGGGCAGCCGTTGAAACACTTAAATTAATGTGGCAAGACATGGGTGTTCCCGAACAATCAATTACTGTGGCGTCATGGGCAAGAGGTTACAGAGCTACCTTGCACAAACCATTGACTATGTTGTTTTCAATGTCAAAAACTGTAGATAGAGAGAAGCTGTTTAAATGGGTAGGGCCTATTTTTACGGATACTCACGTATTAATTGCTTTGAATGATTTTCCTCACGACATTCAGTCGATAGACGATAGCTATCAATATACTGTAGCAGCGGTCAGAGAAGATATTTCTGATCTTAAATTAAGAGAAACAGGCTTTCCTGTTGAGAATATTTTTAAGGTGACAAAATTAGATCAAGCCATTCAGATGGTCAAATCTAAACGTTCAGATCTGATGATAATGACACGGGAATCGTTAAAGCAGCTTACTGAACAAAACGGTATGCACAGCAGGGATTTTAAGATTGTTTGGACAGTGAGTGTTAACCAAAATTATTATGCCTTTAATAAAGCGACACCGGACAAAATTATCCAACAATTCCAGCAGGCATTTGACAATGTCAAAGTAGAACACTTAAAAATACTTAAAAAGTATCGTTTAAACCCTTAGCCGAGCCTATTATAATAGCGTTTCTTTGTGCCCTAATTACAGTGAGTAGAAAATACTCAGTTCGTATTGGTGCAAGTTTCGATAAGGTTTAATAACCTAGGTTGAGTGGTAATGTTTAAACGAGTTATATTTTTGTTGGGGTTTGTTTTCGGGCCGGTCAGTGCTGAAGATATCGACACTATCACACCAACACACCTGAATTATTATACGGAAAGTTATGCACCCGCTAACTATCTTGAAAAGGGTCAATTAACAGGTGCCTCTGTTGAAACGTTAAAGCTTATTTGGCGTAAGATGAATGTACCCGAACAATCGATTATGATGGTGCCTTGGGCGCGAGGTTACCGCAATACCCTAAACCAACCGTTAACTATGTTGTTCTCTATGATCAGAACACCGGAACGTGAGCATTTATTTAAATGGGTTGGGCCTATATTCACCAACAGTTTGGCTTTTGTTTCCGCTCACGATTTCCCCCATAAGTTTAATCATATCGAACAAACTTTTGACTACACAATAGTCACTGTCCGTGACGATGTATCTGAATTGGAACTGCTAAAAACAGGTTTTCCTAAGGAAAAAATGTTCAGTGTCACCAAGTTAGATCAAGCCCTTATGATGATCAAAACCAAGCGTGCTGATTTAATGTTGGTCACTTATGAATCAATGCCGGCACTGGTTGCACAAAATAATATGCTTGAGTCTGAATTTAAGCGAGTTTGGACATTGAGTGTCAATGGTAATTATTATGCCTTTAGTCGTTCAACACCCGATCGGCTAGTTAGTCAATTTCAGGCTGCTTTAGACAATGCTCGTGAGCAACATTTAAAGATACTGGATCAATATAATCTTCAGTTGTAGCTTATTGACCCAACACTCTGATTATTTAATTTCGTACCAATACTCAGGTTTATGGCGATGGAATCCTTGCGCCATTGTTATGCCGATCTTTTGTAGATATTGCTGACTTTCCTCATCCTCTACAAATTCAGCAACGGTTGATTTCCCCATTTCCTTAGCAACATTATGGATTGATTTTACAAACACTTGATTAATCGGCGTAGAGCAAATGTTTATGATAAATGAGCCATCAATTTTGATGTTATGTACAGGTAATTTCTGCAAGTAGCTAAAACTGGACAAGCCGATACCAAAATCATCAAGCGAAAACTCGCAACCTAAGTCGCTCATTTTTGCAATAAAACTGATTGCTGACTCTAAATGAGTGATGGCGTGGGTTTCCGTGACTTCAAAGCCGATACGTTCAGGGCTAATGTTATAGTTAAGGAACAACTGGCTGATAATCAGACAAGACACTGTTGGTCACAGAGTCCATCAACGCGAATTGATATGACTGGTGTAACCTAATCGATGAATATGAGTTCCAAAAAAAATAAGCACGAGTAACTCTAGGTTGGTTGCTATTACTATTTTTCTAGAGCTTGCTAGATCTTTTTTAATCTTTCGAACCGCCAATGTGAGTCAGCTAGTTTATTAACCAATGTTTAATGTCGGCTTGGGTTAGATAGTACTCGGCTTGTTCACCTTGAAGTAGTGCTAAGGTTGCGAGTAATCCTGCTTGTATACATTTTGGGGCTGCAACAGTTATTGAGCGAGGTGGATTATCAATGGGCCAACCCGTTTTAACATTTAAAACATGGCCATAACGTTTCTTGCCAACTTGTAAATATCGTTTTGCGTCACCACTTGTTGCAATAGCGCCCTGAGATATTTGCACGGCAATAGATTGGCTTTGGTTGACATTAGCAGCAAAGCTAGGATGTTCGACACCAATAACCCACGGTTGATTATTTCCCCTCGGGCCATTAACTGCTAGATCACCACCAAAGTTAATCAGTAGTGGCGCGGTGGTTAGTTCAGACGCTAGCAGCATCGCCTTATCGACCGCGTATTCCTTGCCAATGCCACCAAAATCAAGTTCCATCCCTTGCTGCATTGAAAATTCATGTTGGTCAAAATTGACCTTTTCCCAGCCAATCAAGGGCATTAAAGCGTCTATTTGTGTTTGTTCGGGGATATTAGCTGAGCAGTCAAACTGCCATGCTTTTCTTAAAATACCAGAGGTTAAATCAAATAGTCCGTCACTAATGTCGTAGCATTGTTGGGCAAACTGCAGTAGTAGAAATGTTTCTTCATCGATCGGGCAGGCGTTTCCCGCGTTGAGGTTGAGCTGCCCGCAAACGCTTTGCTGGTTGTAGCGAGAATACTTGTCCTCAATGCGCCAAGCTTCTGTTGCTATTATTTGACCTACTTCGAAAGCGAGGTCCTTTTCATGATGCTCAATTAATACCTCGCAAGGGCTAGCCATCGCATTAAATGCTAATAGATAACCGCCTTCGCGAGGCTGACAAGTGACGACTCTGTCCAATTCGTCGTTTCCTTTTCGCGTTAAAATGAATAAGTTATTTGAGCAATAATAGCGTCAACTTCTTCATAAAGCTCTACGTCATTTAAAACACCAATGGCAGTATTTCCGTCATTTTTGGGTGATTGATTATAGTATTCGAGGCGGAATGCTAGGCTATCACCATTGTTGATTGGCATGCCGTATTTAATACCAATAGTATAGGCATCCATTTTTCCCACACGATAGTCAGCACTGACATAAGTGGGTAATGCTGCACCTTCAATTAAGAAGGGCTGGTAAAACTCTGCGGCCGTTTGGGTGTAATAACGCAGGTGTGGCTCAATATAATGTCCGCCAGTCAAAGGGATAGTGTAATGTAAATCCACCGTGTGCGAGTCAATTTCCCAGTCGTCGGTCATAAAACGATAAGAGACATCCATAATTGAACGTTCAAAATGGTATTTCGCTTGACCGTAAACTGCGTGCTTTTCGCGTGTATCAGGACGATTTTCGTATAAGTATTGTTGTGCGTAACCTTCGCTGTCAACCAAGCTGACCACCTTAAATGGATCGGTTTGGTACCCGTCAACGTTAGAGTAACTGTAATTGAGTTGCACTATCATGCGTCGGTTGATTACTTGCGTTAAACCGACAAGAAAGTCGATAGTCGTTTTGTCGTCATCTGAGCCAAGTCGTGTTGCATCAAAGGCATCTTCAAACTCGGGCGTACCTTTTTCACCAATGACCATAGCACTCAGCGGTTTTGGAATACCACCTTCAGGATCTATTTTGTCATAAGCGTAGGCAAACCCTGCTGACAAGGTGGTATTTTTGTTATTGAAGTCGCGCGCTAAATTACTGTTAATCGAAAGAGAAAGATAGTCGTATTCTTTTGATACATTACTACCGACACTCCAAGTGTAATCATCAGTAATCGGTTGTGTCCATTGGCCGGTCAATTGTACCCGAGTATCTTTGAATGTATCATCTAGTGGCGTGTCCCCAGGCTTGGTTGTATATTGGCCCTTACCAGAAGGGCGTGTAAATGTTTGTACATTGGGTTGCGCCACAGCGCCATTTGCTGAGGAGCCGGTTAATGAATCGAGTGTTAACTTCAGATTTAGCACTTCATCGTTGGCAAATGTTTTTTGACCAGCAATAATACCTTCAACTGCCGTTACACGATCACTTTCTCCGTAATACATTAATGCGGTATCAAATTGCCATTCATCAGCAGTGTTTGTTGTTTCTGCTGCTTGTGTCGGCGAGTTAAATGACAGCAGTGCACAGGTTGCTGTTGTTAATAGCGCTTTTAAATTTTTTGTTTCTAATTGCATCCACAACCTCCGCCACCAAAGCTACGGCCGCCACTTGAGGCTTCCTTACTGAAGTAAATATGGTCATCAAGCGCGGCATCAATAGGAGAGGCGTTTAATGCCATTTCTTTTTTGGCTAATAAGTCTCTTTCCCAAGGTTCAACACCTAAAGATGAGCAACCAGACAAGCTCGCAATACCGATGGCTGCTGCTATAGCTAGGGAAAGTTTTTTTTGTCTAAACTGAAAATTCATTGTTATATCCTCAATTAAAGCCCCGAGTTAATCAGTAGTTTTCGATGTCAGTAATTGGTTAATTTCTTGTTCGAATAGTTGTCGCTTTTTATCAGTAAAACCGACATGAGCACTCACCACTTTTCCCGATTGATCAATAATAAAACTGCTTGGCATACCTTTTAGTTGATATTGCTTGGCAATTAATCCTTCAGGATCATAGACGACATCAAAATTTGCTGGGTATTGAGTCAGAAATGCTTGAGCATCTGCGTAATCAACATCTAAGTTGATGGTGATAACTTTAAATTGTTCTGGCTCGTGGCGCTTGGTCATCTCATTCATCCAAGGAAAAGAACGTCGACAAGGTACACACCAAGATGCCCAAAAATCGACGTAAATTACTTTGCCTTGATGCTCGACTAATTTTGCGTTGAACTCTTCTAAACTGGTTGCCTGTGCGGGTGATAAAATAGTGATAAACACCAGTACGATAAAAGCTAGAGAGGTTTTACATTTCATCTGTTCGGTAATCCTTTAAGGTAATATTCGTTTAAAAATGGCGTTACGCTTAACGTAATGGTGATAAAGGGCCATTAAGGCATGTCCGCCAATCGCCCAATAACCAATGACACCAAGCGTTTCATGCCACTCTTCTAAGGTGTGCGCGAGATCTTTATTTTCCGCAATTAAGCTGGGTAAAGTAAACATAAAAAATGGCACCTCTTTTCCTTCAGCGCTTATTGTAAGCCAGCCCAAAACAGGCATAGCGATCATAAACAAATAAAGGAAGAGGTGTCCTAATTTTGCGAGCATTGAAAGTTGTTCAACTGGTGGATTTGACGAGAGTTTGAAATAAATGCGCAAAATAACAAAAGCCAATACCGTTAAACCAAGAGAGAAATGAATAAGTTTCATCAAATTTCTAGGGTCGGTGCCTTTAGGGAATAATTCACGGAATTCGATAAATGTATAGGTTAAAAACACTAACAAAAACATCATCCAGTGCATAAAGATAATCGAATTAGCGTATTTAGTGTTGGGGTGAGTTACCATAAGCGGCTCGGTAAAAACATGAATGAGACCTAACTATATACATTGTCTAGAAATATACCTATCCGACAAATGTACCATAATGCGACAAGGCTTGTTTTTATTGGCTTGGTGTTAATTAAAAACAGGGCTATCTACGGTAGAAATATCGTTTATCTTTAGTGGTGTTGATATCCTTAAGGTGTAATTTCGCCGTAGTAACATCATATCAAACCACGTTAACGTTCAAATATTTTCACAGAGGTTTAATGGCAACATGAAAGCTTTTTCAATTGCACTAAGCTTTATTTTTCTTAGCTTATTGATAATGGGTTATGTTAATCATCTCGTATCAATAAACCTGTTGGCAGTTTACGTGGTAGCGAGTGTTGCTACTTTTATCGTTTACGCGTGGGATAAATACCAAGCATTAAGACAAGGGCATCGTATTTCAGAGAAAACGATGCATGCATTAACACTTATTGGCGGCTGGCCAGGAGCATTGATAGCTCAACAATGGCTTAGGCATAAAACCTTAAAAAAGCCATTTAGACGATGGTTTTGGCTTGGCATGGTTGCTAACACTTCAGCATTAAGTTATTGGTACTTTTTTTTGATGACAGACCAATAAATTAAGGGAACTAAGTTAAGGTTATCTTGGTTACTTTGCTTTAATCTTTCCTAATACTTTACACTTTTGTCCATTGCTAATTTTATCTGCGTCTCGCTATATCTAGACTTTGTCATGAACTTTCTTTAGATTAACAAAAAATTTACAATAATATTTAATAGAGGACCCTCGATGACATCCCACTCTCTTGTTCTGGGCGCTGTAATAAGCTCGCTTTTTACATTAACACTGAGCACCCCAATGACCGCGATAGCTAATGATTTAGCTCACGCTAAAAGTGAAGGCACACACCATATAACCTACCCAGAAACTAAAAAAGGGACAGTTGTTGATGAGTACTTCGGTACTAAAGTTGCTGATCCTTACCGTTGGTTAGAAGACGACATGAGTGCAGAAACTGCCGCATGGGTTAAAGCACAAAATAAAACAACATTTGGTTACTTAAACAATATTCCTTATCGAGAAAAAATCGAAAAGCGTTTATCGCAATTATTAGATTATGAAAAAGTCGGTATGCCATTTATTGAAGGTGATTATACTTATTTCTATAAGAATGACGGCTTACAAAACCAGTACGTATTGTATCGCCAAAAAGGCGAGCAAGCTGCAGAAGTGTTTTTAGACCCAAACACGTTCAGTGAAGATGGCACGATATCTCTAGCTGGATTGGAATTTACCGAAGACGGCAAGTTAGCCGTTTATTTAATTTCAGAAGGCGGCAGTGATTGGCGTAAAGCGAAAATTATCAATACAGAAACTAAAGAGGTTCTTGAAGCGCCATTAGTTGATTTGAAATTCACCGGGATTTCATGGTTAGGTAATGAAGGCTTTTATTATTCGAGTTATGACAAGCCAGAAGGTAGCGAACTGTCGGCAAAAACTGATCAACATAAAGTGTATTACCATAAATTAGGTACGGATCAGTCACAGGACAAATTAATCTTTGGTGGCACTGATGCTGAAAAGCATCGCTATGTGAGAGCAGGTGTTAGTGATGACAACAAATATTTGTTTATCTACGCGTCAGTATCAACCTCTGGCAATAAACTTTTTGTTAAAGACTTAACAAAAGAAAATTCACCATTAGTGACTATCGTTGGCGACACTAAATCAGATACTAGTGTTATCGATACTAAAGGTGAAACCTTGTATATGGTCACCAACCTAAGTGCGCCCAACAAGCGCGTGGTTAAAGTAAATGTTAATAAACCAGAGCCTAGCCAATGGCAAGATGTTATTGCTGAAACAGATAATGTTTTATCTGTGTCGACGGCAGGTGGTTATATGTTCGCACGATACATCAAAGATGCGACATCGATGATCCAGCAATATGACTTTAGTGGTAAGAAGATAAGAGATATTCAATTACCAGAAGTAGGCTCTGCTGGCGGATTTAGCGGTAAAAAATCACAAACAGAATTGTACTATTCGTTTAGTAATCAAAAAACGCCTAATACTATCTTCAAAATGGATATCGAGTCAGGAAAATCTGATGTTCATATGACATCGAAAGTAAAGTTCGATAGTACAAAGTTTGAATCAAAGCAGGTTTTCTATACATCCAAAGACGGCACTAAGATTCCTATGATCATTACCCATAAAAAGGGCATTGAATTGGATGGTAAAAATCCAACAATCTTATATGGTTATGGTGGTTTTAATATTAGTTTGCTGCCTCGATTCAGCTCAACAAGAGCAGCTTGGCTAGAGTTAGGTGGCGTGTATGCGGTAGCTAATTTACGTGGTGGTGGTGAGTACGGTAAAGCATGGCATGATGCGGGTACTCAATTGAAAAAGCAAAATGTCTTTGATGATTTCATCGCAGCAGCAGAGTACTTAGTTGATGAAAAAATCACTTCACCTAAAAAGCTTGCGGTTATGGGTGGTTCCAATGGTGGTTTATTGGTTGGTGCGGTAATGACACAGCGTCCAGAGTTATTCCAAGTCGCATTACCAGCGGTAGGTGTACTTGATATGTTGAGATACCACACGTTTACTTCTGGAGCCGGTTGGGCCTATGACTATGGTACGTCTGAAGACAATAAAGAGATGTTTGAATACTTATTAAACTACTCTCCTGTTCACAACGTTAAAAAAGGTGTCGATTACCCTGCGACATTAGTGACTACCGGTGATCACGATGATCGTGTCGTTCCAGCCCATTCATTTAAGTTTGCGGCAGAATTACAAGATAAACACACAGGTCACAACCCAACACTAATTCGTATTGAAACTGATGCGGGTCATGGTGCTGGTACACCAATCAGTAAAACCATTGAGCAATATGCAGATATCTATGGGTTCACTTTATACAACATGGGTGTAAAGGAAATAAACTAATTCGATTAGTAAGTTGAAAAAAGAGCAACATTAGTTGCTCTTTTTTTTGGCTGCATTATACCGAGCCTTGGTTAAATTAAGATGGCTTATTGTGCTTGGGCCACACGTCAGGCTCTGCGTTACCTTGCATCTGTATATCATCTAAAGCAAAGGTTGGCGTGAGTCCTGCGGTTAATTTTTGCTGATAATCACGGGTTAAATTGACAATCGTAGGTGTTAATAAAACAATCGCATAAACGTTGACTAGCGTCATTAGGCCTAATGCCATATCAGCCATGCTCCATACTTCTTTTAACGAAGCGCTTGAGCCCCAAAATACCATCATCAAATATACTGAGGTGTATGTTAAACGACCGACTTTATTGTCCATTTTGAATAAGTGTAAGTTACTTTCAGCGTAAGCATAATTTGCAACGACCGACGTAAATGCAAAGAGTGTTATCGCAGCAGCAACAAAGTAATTTCCACCGGTGCCAAAGTGAGCGCTCATTGCGTTTTGGGTCATACTGATGCCTTCCATTTCACCACTGATACCTATACCAGAGAGTAAAATTATCACAGCAGTACAAGTACAAAGCACCATGGTATCTAGGAAGACGCCAAGCATTTGCACATAACCTTGTGCTACAGGGTGATTTGGCACAGGAGAAGCACCTGCTGCTGCATGTGGGACACTACCTGCACCAGCTTCGTTTGAGTACAAGCCGCGCTGTATGCCATTTTTTATGGCCGCACCCAGAGCGCCTGCTCCAGCTTCTGTTAAGCCAAAAGCAGATTGAAAAATGTCAACAAACATGGCAGGTAATAACTGATAATTCATCGCGGTGACGACCATAGCCGTAAGTACAAAAGCAAGGCCCATAAAAGGAACGACGAGTTCAGCAAACCTGGCAATACTGCGCATGCCACCGACAACAATACTGCCCGCAAGTATGACAATAACAGCGCCAGTGTAATGACTAGGTATCGAAAAAGTATTGTTCAAAGCTTCGGAAATAGTGTTCGCTTGCATGGCGCTGAAACTAAAGCCGTAACCTAAAAACAAACAAATAGAGAACAAAATGGCTAACCAAGGTTTATTTAAACCCGCACGAATATAATAGGCAGGCCCACCTCTAAATTCTTTATGATCGTCGCGAACTTTATAGAGCTGCCCGAGCACGCTTTCAGCAAAGCCTGTTGCCATGCCGAGCAGGGCGATCACCCACATCCAAAAGACAGCGCCACTGCCACCAAGGGAAATCGCCATGGCAACTCCCGCGAGATTACCCGTACCGACACGAGCGGAAAGCCCTGTACAAAGCGCTTGAAAAGAACTAATCCCTGACTTATCGCCTTGGGTGCTACCTTTCATCACGGTAAACATATATTTAAAATGTCGAAGTTGAACAAAGCCCAACTTGAAGGAAAACCAAAAACCGGCAAAAAGTAATAAGTAGATTAAAATCTGTCCTTGGCCCCAAAGCACATTATTTATCGGCTCTACTATGCTACTTATCATTATTGGCTTACCTTTTTAGTTATTTTAATGGCTCTTTAAAATCTTTCTGCTTAGCGCTTAGACAGATGTACTCCTGCAAGCATACAGCGTACTGAACCGCCAGCCAACTCAATGGCTGATACATCTAATGGTACTAGCTTAACACTTTGCTCGAGCAATTTGATTTGCTGTTGGGTTAACGCTTTAAGGGCACATGTTGAAAGCGCTAAAATGCGCCCTGATGCGCCTTGCAATTCGAGGGCGTTGCCGCAAAATGAATTAATTTGATGTTCCGAGAGGTAAATAATAGTTTTGCCAGCATGTTCGAAACGTTTGACTATCTCATTTCTTCGTTTGGGATCGGACATCATATCAAAGCCTGCCATGACAAATTCACTGCCAACACACATTAGTACATTGGTATGGTAGACCGGAATTCCGGCTTCATTCTGAGCGTCAAATACCATCGGCTCGAAATTGAAATGTGAACAAAAGCGTTCCAGCACATGCGAATCGGTCCTTTTAGAACGAGCCGCGTAAGCAACACGTTCAACATGATCAAGTACCATAGCACCTGTGCCTTCAAGGAATAAGTTATCGTATTCTAAGCCCGAATAATCAACAACATCTTGGACACGATATTGAGCTTTAAGTAATTCTATTACGTCCGCACGTCGCTCTTTTCTTCTATTTTTGGCGAACATAGGGTAAATGGCAATTTGACCGCCAGTATGTGTAGAAAACCAATTGTTAGGGAATACTGAGTCTGGTGTCAGAGTGGTGTCATCCTCAAATACGTGGACGCAAACACCTTCAGCTTGCAGTAATTCGATAGCCTTGGTCACCTGCTGATAGGCATCAGCACTCACTTTTTTCTTATCAATACTATTATTGGCTTGAAAGCTATTGTCAGCTAGGGTTTCTTCATTAGGGCAAAAATAATGAGGTCGGATCATCACGACCGCTGATGGCGCTTGAGGATGTAAAGGCATTAAAAACCCTCCACGGGTTATTGCTTTTTCGTTTAAGGTAATGACTTTATGCTAAACAGGTATCGCGTTAAACAAAATGGCAAAATTTTATAATAATTTGACAATTTCTTGTCAAATTGCTTAATTTAATTATCATTTTGCTATATTTTGGCGGTTCTTATCTTGGCTCAACACATGACAAAGCGGGTTTACCTGCATGATGCGATAGACCAACAGTTAATTTCATTTTTGAGAGCAGACGCACGAGCTTCTGTTTCCAGACTTGCTGAGCTACTGCATGTCTCGCGTGGTACGGTGCAGAATCGTCTTGACCGTTTAATAAGTTCAGGCGCGATTATTGGCTTTACCATTCGAGCACATGATGAATTAGAAACTGATGCTGTAAAAGCGGTCATGATGATTGAAGTGGTCGGTAAATCAACCACGCAAGTGATTAACAAGTTGCGTGGCATTCCACAATTAGAAAAACTTCACACCACCAACGGTGCTTGGGATTTAGTTGGCGAAATACGAGCCTCAAATTTGCAAGAATTTGACCGTATATTAAGGGATGTACGTACCATAGACGGCGTACTTAATAGCGAAACCAGTATTTTACTGAGCTCTGTTTAATAATCTGTCTAGCATCAAAAGACGAGGGTCTCGCCTAAACGTGGAATGTTCGCCTCCCAGCCGTGCTCACTTACCGCTTGCTGAAGAGCTAACTTCGCATTTTCTTCGCCATGAACAAGGAAAAGTTTTGGTTTTTTAACACTAAAGCCAGACAGCCACTCTATTAATTGAGTTTGGCTAGCATGGGCTGAAAATCCGCCCATGGTATGAATTTGTGCATTGACGATGATTTTCTCGCCACCTGTCTTAAATGTAGTTGCACCGTCAACTAAGCCTCTGCCAGGCGTACCTATTGCTTGATAACCAACAAAAACAACGTGAGATTTACGTCGCCATAAGTTGTGCTTTAGGTGATGGCGTATTCTACCACCAGTGCACATGCCACTACCCGCTATGATAATAGCACCGCTTTCAAGCTTGTTAAGCGCCATCGACTCTTCTGTCGAAGTGGTATAACGTAGTATAGGTAAAAAGCTGTGTAGGCTTTTCATCCTGGCGGGATTTCTTTTATTAGGATGTAAAATAGCGTCTTTATCTTCAGAGTTATAAACGTCTTGGTAACGGTGATAGATTTCTGTAACAGCTATTGCCATGGGACTGTCAAGATATGCTGCTTGTTGCCTTAACTTACCTTTTTGATAAAGTTCGCCTAATCGAAAAATGATTTCTTGTGTACGACCGACCGCAAAAGAAGGAATAAGTATATTGCCACCATTTTCTGAGGCTTCTTCGATAATGTCTTCAAATTCGACTAAGGTATCTTCGATTGAGCGATGATCTCGGTCACCATAAGTAGATTCCATCAACAAAATATCCGCACTTTCTACTATCTCAGGGTCACGTAATAACGCAGCTTGAGAGTTACCTAAATCACCAGAGAAAACTAATTTTTTCTCAACACCATTCTCATTAATATAAATTTCTACTATTGCTGAACCCAGTATATGGCCCGCGTCTAGAAACTTGACTTCAACGTCGTCAGTAATGGCAAATCGCTCTCGATATTCTGCACCTTGGCAATAGGTTAAGGTATCTTCAACATCATCGAGGTCATACATGGGTTCGAGTTCTTTTTTTCCGGAACGTCTTCTTCGTTTATTTTCCCATTCAACGTCTCTCTGCTGCAATGAAGCAGCATCTTTAAGCAAGATAGCGATTAATTCTGATGTTGGCCAAGTCATATGAATTGGGCCTTTATATCCTTGTGCGATGAGCAAGGGCAAACGGCCTGAATGGTCTAAGTGGGCGTGAGACAATACAGTGGCATCAATACTTTGTGTATTAAAGGGGAGTGGTTTTAGGTTTTGTGCTTCTTCTGCTTTCCGTCCTTGAAAAAGACCACAGTCTAATAACACTTTGCTTTTTTCGGTTTGTAATAAATACATAGAACCGGTAACGCCTTCAATTGCACCATGAAAGGTAATCTTAGCCATCGTGTTCTCCTTAATTATTCAGGTTGCCTCACTAGGTATAGCTAATTATTCTCTGAATGTAGATAAGGTAATCGAATTAAATGACTTAATCATGCGCCCAATCAAGTAATTTAAGCTCAATCTAAAATGAAGCAATGCCGTTATCTGGTGTTGTCGATCATATCTGAGAAAACTGCCTGATCAGATTGTGATAAACATTGTGCAATCGATCAAGCTCAGTGCGCTCTGCTTGTTGTTGATTGCTCAAATGTTGAATGGCGGTATCTAGCTGAAAAAGAGTTTGGCGCAAATTGTTGTCCGGGATCATGCTTTGCATCCAAGTAATCGCCGCAATGCGCTTACCCCGCGTGACAGCAGTGACTTTATGTAAACTACTAGACGGGTAAACAACTGCTTGTCCTGCCGCCAATTTAACTTTTTGCTCGCCAAATTCAGTTGAAATAATCAACTCGCCACCATCGTATTCATCCGGTTCATTCATAAATACGGTCATTGACACATCGCTTCTTAATACTTCCTGACTATCAGGTAAGCGCATAATGGCAGCATCTACATGATAGCCATATTCTTCAGATACACCGTATTGATTAAAGCAGGGTGGAAATATTTTGTGAGGTAAGGCCGACGAGATAAGTTGCGGTGTTGCGCCAATACGCGCCAACAAGCGATTAGCGAGTTGACGAATATTAGCGTGGTTAGCATCCGCTTGACGGTTGTTTTTGACCGAGCTTGCCATACCCATGGCGGTTTGTTTTCCATCTAGCCATGGTGAGCCGTCGAGTACTTGCACAAATTCTTGTACTTCAGCTTTCGATAAAACTTGTTCAATAACAACCATCTTTTGGTCCTTAATTAAAATTCATAGTTAACAGTTAAACGTGCATTTTGCGCATCACCTAAGTACATAAATGAACCTGAGCGATAAGCGGCAGTCCAGTATTCTTCATCAAAGACATTACCAACGTTTAGCCTAAATGATAACGACTCGGTCGGATAGTAATTAGCGAAAAAGTTAACAACTTGATAGTCTGGAACGACTACACTGTAACGGCTGTTATCTTGATCATAGCCTGCAGCTGTATCTGGCTGACCACCATACATTTCGCTTTGGTATGAGTAATCACCGCCAACAACCCACTGTTCATTAATTTGATAACGTAATTGTACAAAAGCACTTTTATCAGCGAAATTACTTAAATCGCGGCCAATATAATCTTCATTGAATGATTCTAAAACTTCCGAATCCATTAATGCAGCAGATAGTTGAATACTTAATTGCTCAGTAATTTCACCTACTAAGCCAATTTCTAGGCCTTCAACTCGGTTTTTACCGGTATTTAACGATCCTAAAGTTGAATAGCTATCACCAACACTTTCCATAACATCGTCTTTCGTCATACGGAAAATAGCGGCAGTAAACATAAGCTCGTCATTCATCAGCATCATTTTTGTGCCAAGTTCAATGTTCTCAACGGTTTCAGGATCAGCGACGGCTGCTTGATCAGGATCGCCACATAAACCACCATAGCCACAATTGGCACCAAGGTCTGATTCCCCACCATTAATGTTGGTTGCAGTACTATATGTTAAGTAAACATTTGTTCCTTTGTTGAAGTCATAAACTAAGCCCAAGTGACCGTTATATAAGTCGTCTTCATAGGAGTAATCGTTTTCGACATTGCGACTAACGGTTTCATTACTATAATCAAAACTATCTTGGCGAAGGCCAAAGAATAAGCTTGCGTGATCGTTAAGTTGCACGGTATCCATAAAGTAAATGGACGTTGTTTCGATATCAAATTTAGCGTCGACATCGCCACGCTCGTAAGTGCGATTCATTAGTCCTGAAATGTTCTCAACCTTGTCGCCATTGCCATCTAAAATACAGTAGCCGGTCGAAGTTCCGCGTCTACCAGTGACTAAACAGTTACCTTCGTTGTTATTGGTAATGTTGTATACGCCATTGTCGACTGACTCATCGCTGTACTCTAAGCCGAACACAAGCTTGTGTTTGAAGTTGTCAGTATTGATATCCCAAAATAGGTTAAATTGCGTGGCAAAATATTCTACTTCCTGCCAACCTTGGTGTGTACTAATTGAAAGGGTCTCAGCACCAGGAGCGACGGGATCACTATCTGCTCTGTTACCCCCTCTAACTCCTGTGGTGATATAGCTGTTTTCTGTGTCACCAACCCGTGTGGCATTGTAAAGACTAATATTGTCACTAATTTCATAGTTTGTACGCAGGGAAAAGGTTGTTACTTCAGAATCAAGAAAGTCTGAATCTTGCGCATATACCGGAATATCTTCTATTGGGTGCCGGCTTTCTGGGTCAAAGTAGCTACCTAAATCAGGCACATCGTTTGCCTCTAGATAGTAAACATCAGCGATAAAATCGAGTTTGTCTGATACCTCATAAACGCCAGATAATTGAGCACCATTTCTTTCACGCTCAATGCCCTCTCGACCTGGTTTGTCTTCCTCAGCGGTAAGCGCATTTATTCGTACAGCCGCATTTTCTGCGACGGATACGTTGTAATCTAAAGTAAGACGAGTGTGGTCATCAGTACCAATGCTGGCATCAATGCGGCCAAAGCTGTATGAAGTAGACGCTTTTTTGGTGACAGAGTTCACAGCTCCACCTGAAGAGCCGCGACCGGCGAAAGTAGAGCTTGGTCCTTTGGTGATTTCAACACGCTCAGTAGCAAAACTTTCTCGGGTCGTCATGCCAGGATCGCGCAAGCCATCAACAAAAACATCACTGCGCGCCTCGTGACCACGAATGACATAACGATCACCAAAAGCGTTGCCGTTTTCACCCGTACCTAGAGTAATGCCGGCTTGAGATGATAAAATTTCTTTTAAGTCAGTGTTGCCCGATTCTTGTATTTGATCTTGTGTCAGAACGGTAATGGTTGTTGGTGTATCTACTAGGTCTGCAACACGGCGAGGATCACCAGATTTATCAAAGCGATAAATAGAAGTTCGCATACCATGCACTTGGATTCGTTCAACAGCTTCATTTGATTCAGCTATTTCACAATTCTCTTTGTCAGATTTGCAATCGTTTTTCAGATTTTCGGCATGTACGTTCGTACCACCAAAAACCAAAGCGGCAGCTAATGCGGTCGCGCCAAGTGAGTGTTGTTCATGATATGACTTATTTTTTTTCATTATAAACTTCCCTTAAAGACTAATTCGAGTTGCAGACTATCAAATACAAATTTAAATGTAAATAAGAATGATTATCATTTGTGATTGAGTAAGGGGAGTGAGAATAATTAAGTTTGGCTGCAGATTAAAGGGTTAAGTATTTATAGCAACGGGGGCAAGCGTTAACCCACTTGGTATGGGTTGATTTAAATAGAGTAAAAAGGAACGAGGTCGTATCATCAATTGAATTTTAGTGTTCGGTTGACGTCATTGTATTTCTTATGAGGAAAATCAATTATCGCCTCGGTTTATGTTGCATTTCCTAGCCAACTTGACCATTCAACATTATCTACGGGTATGTTTTGGCAATAACGAATGTTATTGGCTTGCTTCTAAATATCATCGGTTTCAAGAGGAATAACGTTAAGATTTTTACAATTAAATATGGGGCGTAATAATCTGTTTATTGAAAATAACTTGATAACTAATACGTTAATTAAGATCAATAACTTATTTATAATGGCGAGGGTGTCTTATGGATGTCTTTGCCAAGCGTTAGTTAACTTTACGCCACTTTTCCCCGTAAAATTTATCCATGATTTCATCGAATGTTCCGTTTCTTTTCAGCAATATTATGGCTTCATTCAATTTAGCTATTTTATCAAGGTGTGCTGATTTATTTGACATCTGCAACCACTGTTCTTTATCACCGAGTACAATACTATTCTCTATATCGACATTGTCTAAAACATTATATTTTGTCAGCTGGTATGTTAGCACTAACGCACTACCGGCAATGGCATCAACGCGATTCACTTTGATCATCTGTGCCGCTTGTCCGTAATTTGTTAACTCGACGATATTAAAGTTAGGATCATTATCAAAAATATTGCTGAGATGTGTTCCTCGCGTTTTTCCAATAGTTAAACCATATAAATCTTCATAAGACTTTATGCCTAGCTCATTAACAGGAATAACAACAGTCTTAACCGTTCGTATCAAAGCCGCATATTTGACCATGTCAGATCGAGATTCAGATTTAAATACAATACCACCATCATGCGTGCCTAATTTTAATTGCTCCCAAACCCTCGCATAGGGCAGTAATGCTTTATTAATACATAACCCGGAAGCTTTTTCGAGGGCAACTAAATACTCCCAATGAACGCCTGTTGGCAATCCATCAGTACCTATAAACCCCATAGGGGAATTTTTTATCACGTGAAAGTCTAAACAGTCACTTCCTTGATTAGCCCATCCAAATTTAGCAATAACAATTAATATTCCAGTAACAACAAATTTCAAAAATATCGCCATCTAGAGTAACCTCTTCTCGATTTTTACTAACAACTGGACAGTCAACTATAGTGATTTTTACGCACCAGTTTTTTAAGTGTAGATTGTAATTTACCAATATGTAAGTTATTTCAGTGCTTCTAATAGGTAAATTAGGTGTTTAATACTTGGACAGTATCACGAAAAATAACAATGCATAAAATGCATCGCCCTGTTAGCTATTTAGGATCCCTTTGTGCAGTGACATTAAACAGCTTGCCCGCATGCTACACCGCTGCTCCAAGCAAATTGGAAGTTGTAGCCTCCCAACCATCCGGTAACGTCAATCACTTCTCCGATAAAGAATAGTCCGGGGGCTTTCTTTGCTTCAAACGTCTTGCTTGACAGCTCGTCAGTATCGATTCCGCCTAAAGTGACTTCTGCTGTGCGGTAACCTTCAGTGCCATTGGGCTTTATTTGCCAGTAATGAAGGTATTGCGTCAGGTAAGTTACTTCATCTTTACTAAGTTGGTTGATGGTTTTGTCTGTGATGTCTTTATGGTCAACCATCGCTTCGACAAAGCGCTTAGGTAAAATGGTTATTAGCATATTTTTTAACGACTTCTGACCGTTTAATTCGCGCCAGGTTTGAATTAGATCCGTAATCGGGGAGTCAGGCAATAAATCTATACTAATGGCTTGTCCTGCTCGCCAAAAAGATGATATTTGCAATATAGCAGGGCCGGATAATCCTCGGTGGGTAAATAAGATATTTTCTCTAAAGGTTACTCCATTTTCGCTAGTCACTGTTGTCGGTAAGCTGATGCCAGACAATCCATCAAATCTTTGTTTGTCATGATCATGTAAGGTGAAAGGGACAAGGGCAGCTATTGTTGGCAATAACTTTAAGCCAAATTGCTCTGCAATTTTATATCCAATCGGTGTTGCGCCTAGTTTGGGCATAGTCAGTCCACCAGACGCGACGACTAAAGAGTGACATTGATAGGATTTGTCCGTGGTTTTAACAATGTAATAATCATCAATTTTCTCAACGCTGATAACTTCACTACGCAAGTGAACTTGCACACCCGCCCAATCACATTCGGTCATCAATATATCAACAATATCTTGTGCACCATTATCGCAAAAAAGTTGGCCTAATGCTTTATGATGATAGGGCATACCGTGACGTTCAACCAGTTCAATAAAATCATGTTGGGTGTATCGGCTTAGTGCTGATTTTACGAAATGTGGGTTTTGACAAAGGTAGTTTTCAGGGCTGGTATTTTCATTGGTAAAGTTGCATCTGCCGCCACCGCTGATCAATATTTTTCGTCCGGGTTTTTTACCCATATCGACCACAATGACGCTTTTTCCTTTATAGCCAGCGGTCGCTGCGCACATGAGCCCAGCAGCTCCTGCACCTAACACAAGTACATCAGTAGAAATCAAAATTACAGCCTATAAAAAACTAATCGCCTTCATTATACGTGAGATATAAATGGGGGGCGACTTTCACCATCAACTTATCTTGTGCCGTTACCATGAGTCTACGTCTTATAATGGGCTTAATTAGTGCCCCAAAACGCTGTTGTGGCATTGAACGTATAAAGTATTTACATTTCCTCCGCCGTCTACATTGCCGAAAAAGTCTGAGTTTGCGAAAATGCCAGAACGATGATGAATTGACCAGCCAAAATAACATTCTTTAAGTTTAGCATTACCAATAACATCGCCAATACTAACGTCCCAACTCCAGTCTAAATAATTTAAGAAATGAGAGGCCGAAGGGTTTTTACCTTCTATATTTTCTCGCTCAACAATAGGAATTTTTTCAGCATAAGAAATACCTTCAGCAATACCTACTCTCGTTTTAACCACATCTGACCATGGGAAGCCTGAAAAGTATGCTTTAAACCCTAGTACATACTCGTTAAAGTCACTTTGTGCATCTTTTTCTAATCTACGCGCATAACCAGCAGTTATATAAGTTTCTAATGGCAGACCCATAAATTCGTCGGCTATTTTTTTCCCTAAAAATACACTCGCAAGCCCAGTATTTCTCTCTTCAGGGTCAAAAAGTTCTTTAAATTGAACCATAGAGTTGAAGTCTACTTTTGTCGTTCTACCTGCTGCCACCCTCCAGTACCATTCACCTGTGGTCAAATCAGACAATATATCTCCGCTGGTGTAAGGATCGTTTTTATAATCATTAAACTCATATCGGTAATTAAAAAATGCTTCGTATTTTGAGCTTTCGGTCACAATTGGGCTATCGACTTTTGTAGAATCTAACCCAGTATATTGGATGTTAACCCCCAAAAAATGATGGTTTGTCCACTCATAACTCATATCGAGCCCATAACTTAACTCAACAGAACTATCAGTTTCATAAGCGGGTCTTCCATCCCTTGCCTCGTCTTCATTCACACCAAAGTAATAATTAGTCAAGCTTTGATCTTCATAAGTAACACCTATCCATGGCCTAAAGCGGTAATTACCACGACTATAAATTTTTCCCCATCTAATTTGTGCGTCCCAACCATTAGACTGGCCGCTGATATCGCTACCTACATCTAAAGTAAATTGCCCTAGTCGTGTTCTACTCGTTAATGCAATTCTGCCATCAACGCCATCATCTCGGTCTATTCCATCTAATAAGTCAGAATCTTCTTCATTAAAGCCACCAAACCGATAACTTGCGTACCCACTCAACAACCAATCGTCATTACTGATGAAGTGGTAACCCGCTCTTGTCCCATCGATAAAGTACTTTTCACCATTAAATGTAATTAGTGGCACAAAATCTACTTCAGTATCTTCACCTATGTATGGAAAAGTACCGACCCTAACGCCAGCGCCAAGAGACCAAGTACCGTCGCCTGGCTTTAAATGTAATTGACTAACTTCCCTAGCTGCAAAAATAGTAGAGCTAGTAAATAAGATGATAAATAAAAATGAGAATTTTAAAGTCTGAAAAAATTTCATAGAGGCTTAGGGCATTAGAGTAATTATGTCGATTTATTATAGTCAAGTTGTAAAAGATTAATAGATAAGAGGTTAAAAACTATTGATTTTATAAGTCATTTAAAAGTCGTGAAATTAAGGATCTGTTCAAAGAGTCAATGTTTTACCGTGTTTTATCCACTGTTTTGTAAAGTTTCGCCAATATAGATAAAGAAATGCAAAGATTGTGTAAAGGTTCGAACTTTATTTTCAGTATTTGCTCTACTACTAGCAAATATAGGCCTTACAACCTAATCGGTCTTAAATTTAGCAATTCTTAAAATGAAAATAAGTGGATCAAAATATGATTTTTAAACAAGGTGCTTTCTTATCTGTTCAGCACGCTCCAAAGTGGTTAATGCTTTCTCTGACTTTAGTGCTTTCAGCCTGCGGTTCCAATAGTGATGACAGCGATGATAGCAAAGCAAGTTATTTGCAAATCTATAACGCGTCAAGAAATGCGCCGGCAGTATTTTTAACAATTGATGAGAACCTTGAAGAAGATGACGATGATGAAGTCGAAATAACATACAGCGCAGTAGCATACGGTAAAGCATCTACGCTTAAAACAGTCGCTAACAATAATTATTTTTATGAGCTTGCGTGGCAAAGTGAAGACAGCACTGACCGCTCTGATTTGACCCTTATTGCTGACGGCCAGCTTGATGTACAAAAAGAAGCTATTCAGTTTATTGTACTAAGTCAAGATATCACCGCGCCTACAGTAGATGTTTATAATATTGATGTTGTTAATGATGACGACGATGCCACAAATGATTTATTCAATATTCGTTTTTTGAATATGCACAGTCAGGCGGTTGATGTGTATATGTCAGAATCTGATGAAACCTTCAACGAAGCTGAACTGATTGGTCAGTATAGCCAAGGTGAATTATCGGAGAATTTAAAATATGAGCAAGATGAATATATTTATTACCTGACAAACGCTGGTGAGAGTGAGGTCCTTTATCAATCAAGTGAAGTAGATTTTGCCTATGCGTCGCAATATGTAATGGCAATTCGAGAAAACTTAGGGACAGGGACGTCTCCATTTGCAATCGATAGAATATCAAGCTCTTCAACAATTGAATATCTAGATGCGAATTCACAAGCACAATTTCGAGTATACAATGGTATTTCTAAACACGATTTACTGCCTAGTTATCAAGAACAGATTGATGTTTATGTGAATGGAATTGACGACTCTCCAGAAGTATCAAATTTAGCTAAAGGTGGCTTTAGTGAGACCTTGGTTGAAGAAAATGGTGATTATAGTATTGATGTTTCAATCGCAAATTCCGATGAAAGATTGCTTAAGAATAACTTACTAACGTTGGCTGAAAACGCTAATAAAACTGTTTTTCTATATCTTAAAGAAGATAATGTTGACCACGATGGTGACGGCGATGTTGATGAAGATGGTGATGGCTTAGTCGATGAAATTGAAATCTCGATCAACTCGCTTGTGGTAAGTAATAGTATTAACGAAAGTATCTACTACCATGATATTTCACTAGTTAATTTGGTAGACCACGACGATTTCTCCAGCATCAAGTTCTATTTTGTGCGCAGTAATGAAACTATTGAAACAGCTGACTATAGTAAAAGCATCGCCTATACTACTGCTGAGTCGCTATCATTAAGAAATAACACTTATCAAGTCTTTGCCGTAGCCCAAGAAAATAGCAGTGACATCATTTTGTCGACGTTTGAGTTAACGTTAGATGAATCATCCAATGGACTGTTTTTAATCATAGAGCAAGATGACTTTTCCGCGACTGGCTATAAAGTTTCACTGGCTGAACAATTAGCCTTATAACGCCTGAACTATTGATACGACAACGTTTCATGAATCACAAAATCCTCATCATTAGCATTGAAAGCAAGCAGTTATTCCCCTATCGAGAGTTTCTGCTTAGCCAACAAGCGACATTAGTTGAATGCACTTCAGTCATTGAAGGAATGTACAGCATTGCTAGAAAGCCATTTGATTTAGTCATCATCAATGCTGATAGGGTTACGCACGATAGTTTAGACATGTTAGCCAACATCAAGCAATCGACAACCAAGCCAGTGATGCATTTTTCGGATCGAATGAATGCAGTAGAACGAATGAATACGTTAATAGCAGGTGCGGACGAAAGTTTACTCAAGTCAGAGACCTTGCAGACAGTGAAAAATCGACTTGAACTGTGTTTGCGCAAACCTTGCCACTCCAAAATATTAAGTAGTCGCCGCACGTTGCAGGTTAATGACATGTCCTTATGCTTGAATCGACGAGAGATCAAAAGCCAAGGTTCTATTTTGTCTACAACGGGGTTGGAATTTGAATTGTTATTTTTACTAATGTCTAATGCCGGCAATGTTGTCTCTAGAGACTCAATTAGGGACAGTGTATTTGCACATAGCATGAATCCGTGCGATACCAGCCTGAACATGCATATTTCGAATGTACGTAAAAAATTGGCTTTTGTAAGTTCGCTGAGCAAAATTAAAGCGGTTCGCGGTGTTGGCTATGTGTTCTTGTAGATGGGCTCTGAAAAAACACATATCGCCTAAGGTGAAATTATCTACTTTGACGTAAAGGATGATCCAAATATAAAAAACAAAGAAGGCTGCGTAATTGCAGCCTTTATTAATTTATAAGAGTCAATATTGTGTTTAGTTGCCAGGGCTCATAATACTTTCATTGGTGCCTTTAGCCATTTCTGCTAAGTCTTTATCTACAAAGAATAAGGCATGACCGTCGTGACCAACAAGATTGATTTTATCCAATACACTTTTGAACAGGGTTTCTTCTTCGTGCTGCTCAGCAACATACCATTGTAAAAAGTTAAACGTGGAATAATCTTGATTACTAAAGGCGTTATGCGCCAATGAGTTAATCCGTTCAGTAATTTGACATTCGTGCTCGTAGGTTTTTTCAAAAATATCAGCTAGGGATTTAAACTCATGCGGTGGAGCATCAATAGAGCCTAAAATGGGTAATGCGCCAGTTTCACTAACATAAGTGAATAGACGTGTCATATGATCCATTTCTTCAAGTGCATGTTTACGCATAAATTCGGCAGCACCTTCAAAACCTTGCTCTTCACACCATGCGCTCATTTGAAGATACAAGTTAGAAGAATAAAATTCTAAATTGATTTGTTCGTTTAATTTGTCGACCATTTCAGGTTTTAACATTGGAGTACCTTGCTTAATTTATCGTTTCGTTAATGGTGCCAATTATAAACAGTTTTAGCAAATCTGTCTTGCTTAAAATTAAAAAAACCGAATAAAAACAATTGGATATATAATGATAATTATTATCGTTCGTCTTTATAGTGCGTTTAGAATGACTTCGGCTTTACTCACCTCAAAAGCCTTTGGTGCTTCAACATTTAAGCTAGTGACCACGCAATTGTCGATAATCATCGAGTAGCGTTGAGAACGAACGCCGCCAAAAGCAGCGGTATCCATTTCTAAACCTAACGCTTTAGTATAACTGGCATCGCCGTCAGCAAGCATAGTAATGTTTTCGGCATTTTGTGAATCGCCCCAAGCAGCCATGACAAAGGCGTCATTGACCGATATACACATGATTTCATCAACACCTTTGGCTTTTAATTCATCAGCGCCAATGACATAACCGGGTAAATGCGCGGCTGAACAAGTTGGTGTAAATGCACCGGGCACAGCGAATAACACTACTTTTTTATTAGCGAACAGCTCTGCAGTATTATGAGTGATCATATTACCGTCTTTTAATTCTTGAAGATGACCCAGTGGCATTTTTTCGTTTATTGCGATCATTCGAATTCCTTGGTTTTATACTTAACGTTATTTTAGTTTTACGGCTTTACACAAAAAGCCTTTGTCATTTGCAGCTCTCGCACAATCTTTACAAATAAAGCGTGGCCTGTCGACAATATGAATAAGCTCATGAATATCCCGTTCGATATCTTTCTTTTTCCACTTACACAGGGATTTAGCCATAGAAAAACCTCTAATTACTCTAGAGCCTGTTGAACTTTCGAGTATGCTTTTGCAGAATTTTGTATGTTTTTAGTACCAGGCAGAACCAGTGTCGTTTGGTTATGCCAAACGAGCCTGGTGATAAAGACTTTATGCTCCTGCAAAGTCACCTTACCCTGCGTCCATGTGGGGCAATAAAGTAATAAAACCATACAAACGCTGCCCGGAGGGTTCAACCCAAGCTCTTTTATTCTTTGTTACGAGGTTTTGACTTAGCTCACTAAGCCGGCAACCCCGTGCCGCGATTAAAAGCGTTTGGATTTGAACAAAATTCGTACGCGAAAGTTCAACACGCTCTAAATATTATAGAAGAACAGAGGCTTTAAATCAGTGTTTAGTTACATTTTTAAAGATGTTGGATTTAGGATGAAACTAGTTTTAATGTTTGGCTGATATCGTTAACTTGTTCGGAAACGTCTTGGGAAATATTTTGTGCGATTGACTTCGATTGCGACACTTCATAGCTTACTTTACCAATGGCCGTTTCAAATTCAACAAAATGAGCTCGTTGCTGGGTAATTTGAGCAAGCGTTTGGGCAGCTACTTGGGCTGAAGATATGGCTTGTTCGACTACATTAGCCGCGTTGTCTTTGAGTACTTCCGCGATAGATTTTTGTTGGCCAGAGGCTTTTTCAATACCATAAATATTTTGCTCAAGCGTTTGACTGGCATGGTTGAGCTGTTCTAAACGAGCGCTGACTTGCTTTAACGACTCTTGAGTTTTGCCGGCGAGCTGTCTGACTTCATCAGCGACGACCGAGAAACCGCGACCATGATTACCTGCGCGAGCGGCTTCAATAGCCGCATTAAGTGCTAACAAGTTTGTTTGATCGGCAATTGAGCTGATCACATCAACAATAGAGCCAACACTATCAACCGACTGGGTTAGAGATTCTATTGCTACTTTGCCGGCATTTGCCGCAGCATTGGTAGCTTCACTTGCGCTTAATACTTCTTCCACTCTATTTTGACTGTCGTTCATCGCCTGCTGAGTGGCTTGTGCTGTAGTCACCACTTGCTCAGACAGTGAATTGACCGTATCGGACATCTGCGTTAACGACAATAAAATTTCGTTCACCGCGTCTAAATTTTCGCTCGTTACAGTCGACGAATTGAGGATAGTCTGGGCCTGATTTTCCATGGTTTTCATTGCAGTAGAAACTAAGCTAAGTTGGGTCGCCTTTTGCTTATCTTCTTCGGCCAAATGAGAGACCATTTTGTTAAAACTTGAAGATATTTGTCCGAGCTCAGTTTCTGTTGGAATACCTTTAATGGTGTCCACTCTTCCTTCTTCGACCAGTGCGACAAAGCTATCACGTAACTGTCTTAATGGTTTGAGTACAACAGTGCGTGTTAACCAGTAGTTGACGACTAAGAAGGCGACCAAAAATGAAAGTAATACGACAACAACCCATGTAATGGTTTGATTAATTTGCTCTTGTTCGGTAAGTAAGACTTGTTCACCTTTAAAAATGACCGATTCCATTGCTTTGACGTCTTGGTCGAGCAACGCAAATCCTTCTTGGCGCTGTTGTTGCTGAGCAATAGTATTATTGAGTTCTATTTGATATCGATTAACGAGAGAGTTCAGCTCTGCTAGTGCGTCTTCACTTAAGTCGCTTGTTTCATCTTCATCGTCTAATAGTAAATCATCGTCATCTTCGATGCTGCTGCCGTTATCAATAATAGCGAGCGCTGGGTGTTGGTTTAGCGTATTAAGTAATTGGTTTAATTCAAATAATGGCTGTTTGACCAGTGCAGCATCTAATGGCGAATTAAGAAATATCTTTTCTCGTGCATTGACCACAGTGTGCAAATTAGTAGCAATGCGTCCGGTTGTTGCTAAATAGCTTTTTAATTGCTGATGGCTAAGTACAGTCGTTTGCATAGCAAAGCGCTGTAGGTCATGGTTTGCTGCAATTAAGCCTTGCTCATTGTTGCGTAGCAGAGCTAGGGGATCGCCACTGAGTTTGCCCCACGCGCGATATTTCTCATTAATATCGTTCTTTAACTTGGTCGTTTTTATACTGATGTCTTGTGACAAGCGATCAATATTAAGACGATCTGCACTTTCATTGATCTGGTCGAGTTGTTGTTCGGCAATATTGAGTAAAGTCGCATCACCGTTTTGTAAGTACTCAGAAATGGTGCGGTAAAATTCAACCGTTGTTAGTGACTTCAACTGCTGGTATTCGGATAGCTGCATTCGGCTTGTAGTCAAAGTGGTTGCGACTTGATACATAGCAACTAAAAAGAGGATTGAAAAACAGCCTATGGCGATAACCGATAAGCGGGAAAAAGTAGAAACTCTCACGATAGAGACATCCTTTATGACTTCACATAATAAAAGCTAGAATATTACCGTGGTTATATGACCTTTTTGTTACAGCAGGGTAAGCGTACGTAAACTAATTTGAGTGAAATTATTGCTTTGGGATGCCTTGGTTGACATAGATGTCGAATCGATTTTTTTTCATTTTTATTACAGTTGTAGGTTTTTCATTATTGATCGGCTCGGCATAATTTGGGCGTTTCACTACTACTCGGTATTGAGCGATAGTTTTTGCCGGCGCTAATAGTTTATCGGCATCAGTATCTTCACCGACCAGTGACTGGAATACGCGCATTTCCTTTTTAACCGCAGCGGACTTTTCTCGGTGTGGATACATAGGATCAAGGTAGACTATGTCATGCATAGGCTGCTCTGCCAGTTGTTCAATAGAAGAAGCAAATATCATCGTCATTTGCTGAGCGATATCGGCTGTTTCGCTATTGAGTTTAGCTCGTTCGATACCATCATCAAGCATCGCGGCAACCACAGGGTTACGTTCCATAAGCGTTACTTTACAACCTAAACTGGCCAATACGAATGCATCTCGACCTAATCCTGCGGTAGCATCTAACACTGTTGGTTGAAAACCATGTTTGAGTCCAACGGCTTTTGCGATATCTTGGCCACGGCCACCGCCAAACTTTCTTCTGTGTGCACTTGCACCCTCGACAAAATCTACTTTTATCGGGGTTAGTTTAGGTTCGTCGAGTTTACAAAGCTCCAGTACTTGTGTGTTAACTCTTAAAACAAACTCAAGTTCAGGATGGTTTTCAGTCGCGGCAAAATCGCCAATATAATTAAACTGCCACTTGTTGGCGATTCGTTTGGCTGTGTCGGCATCTTCAGGATATAAATAAGCAACGGCAATATTACTCATGATTCAACCTAGTTGGACAGCGTTATCGCCAGTGGCATAAGCCACTAAGCGGCTCAATTGAGCAAGTGATAAATCAGAATGTTCCTGCCAGTGATTAAAGGCCGCTTGAATGGCGTTCAAACTGGTTTTATTAAGTATGCCGTAAGAGCTAATGTCCTTTACAAAGCTATTGGACAATTTAGTTTGCTCCAACATAATTATCTCCTGTTGAATATGCAACAATTTGACTTATTTCTTGTAAGCTCAACCCTGATTCTTTTTGCCACTGAGAAAAAGTGTCTTGAATAGTATTTAAACTTCTTTTTGATGTTAGTCCACCGTCAATAAGCTTGTTGGCTCGAAAATATGCCTCTACATCTTTGCTCAGTATAAATGTATCCTTACCTAATTTACGCAAAGCATAGGGGCCAGTATTACCGCCTAGTCGGCTACCATACTTTTTTAAATGCGCCCATAGCCCAATAATGTTACTACTTGGCCATTCTGCTAACCATTTGCCAACCGAGCCATATTCATCACTAATTTCTTTACACATTAGTGCATTTTCACGGATCGTTTTTACTTTATTGTAATTACGGATAATAGCTGGATCTGCAGCTTTACGTTCAAGCATGTCATCGGGCATCATGATTAGCTTTTCAATATCAAACCCCCAAAATACCTCTTCGAATGAGCTCCATTTCTTTTCAACAACGGCCCACACGAACCCTGATTGGAATATCTTCTTTGTCATTTCAGACAACACCCGATCATTAGTAATTTGACACAACTGTTCAAAATTAAGGGGTTTACTCATTAAACTTGATAATGACAGTTCGCCACCTTTTCTATCAATAGCCCGTGTGTATAGTTTGTCAAAGGTTTCCATGGTTTGAATTTTACGTCTCATCCTATGCATTTAAGAGCAGCATCGTAACATTTGCCGAGTTCCTCATAAACACCTGATTAGGCCATTTTATAGGTGATTTTTGATTGGCTGCCGTTTTTATGAATAGAAAAAACACTAACTAATTCAAGAGCAGAAAAAGGGTACATGCTCCTCGATAAGGTTCTAGTTAGAAACTCAAGTCAAGGGGTTAAACCGCTCACGCAAAGAAAAGATTTTAGCGCGAAATTCATCATTTATTTTCGAATTAACTCTTGTTTTTATTAGAAATATCATGACGCTTTAATCGATAATGTGAGTGATGAAACCGATATTAAAAAAACAAAAAATTCGGGAGGTTTTATTGATATTTCACGACAATCGTATATTCTAAATAACGTTATAACGTAATAACTTTTATTGAAAGGGACTTGTTTTATGCATAACAAATATTATTTGGGCGCTATTAGTTTTATCCTACTTAGTCTCTCAGCTTTTAGCTCTAGCCAAGTTTATGCGGCAGACAAGTTAGTCAAGCCTAAATTAGTCCTTCAAATTACCGTAGATCAGCTGCGTGGTGACCTACTTTTTAGGTATCAAGATAGGTATACCAAAAAAGGCTTTAACTATTTAATAAATCAAGGCACGGTTTATCGAGATGCCCATCATACCCATGCTAACACTGAAACAATTGTAGGCCACGTCACTTTAGCCACCGGCGCGCCACCTTCGGGACATGGACTCATAGGTAACATTTGGTATGACAGAGATCTAGGTCATTCTGTTTACAACATTGAAGATGAAAACTACCAATTATTGACAGCAGGTGCAGATGTTGACAAAAATACTGAACTAGATCCAACGCAAAAAGCGGCTAGCACAGAAGGTCGTTCTCCTAAGACTATTGCTGCATCGACCTTTAGTGACGAATTAATTATTGCCACTGATGGGCAGGCCAAAGTGTTTGGTGTTTCTATAAAAGATAGAGGCGCAGTTTCAATGGCCGGCCATGGAGGTAAAGCAATATGGTTCTCAAAACAATCTCAAGAATTTGTAAGTTCAAATTATTATTTCGATAAATACCCTCAATGGATAAATGATTGGAATGCTAAAAAAATTCCTGCAACATACGCAGATACAGCGTGGGAATTAATGAATGAGCGTTCGACATATACCTTTGGTGAAAAAGATGACAACCCTTGGGAAGCAGACTTTGCCGGTTATAGCAGAGTGTTTCCACACCCTTTTGGAGGTTTAGATTCCAAGTATTTTAGTACTCTTTTGACATTAAGCCCTGTTGGGGATGAACTTACGTCGAGTTTTGCAAAGGAGCTAATAATCAATGAAAAAATAGGGCAAGATAATGTAACTGATTATCTATCCCTTAGTTTTTCTTCTACAGATTATATTGGTCACTTCTTTGGTCTATCTAGTTTGGAAACTGAAGATAATATGTTGCGATTAGATCGTACATTAAGCGATTTGTTTAGTTTTATTGATAAAAATATCGGACTAAAAAACACCTTGATCGTGTTGTCTGCTGACCATGGTGCGCCGGAAATTCCTTCATATTTAGTGGAGAAAAAACTGCAAGGTAAATATGTCACACCTCAAGACTGGGACGACTTAGACCAAGTCATGGCAGTGAAAAAGCAATTAGGTATCAAAGAACAGCTAGTTGAAAGCTACCATCACCCTTATATATACCTCAATCAAAAGACTATCCAAAAGAACAAATTGAACTTAACTACCGTTCAAAACTTAGTCGCTGATTCACTTGTCAGTATAGATGATATTTATCATGCAGTTTCTAGCAATAAAATAGAAAGCAACCAATTACCAAATACCAAAATTAACCGAGCTGTGGTGAATAATTATTTCCCTGGTCGTTCTGGTGATATATACATAATCTTTAAGCCTCAGGAGTTTATTAGTGACATGGACGGATTGAAAGTGCCTAGTGTCCATGGCTCTCTTTGGACTTACGACACTTTTGTGCCTGTGATATTTGCTGGTAAAAACATTACGCCAAAACACATATATAAAAGAGTTCAAACTGTAGATGTGGCACCGACGATGTCAGCCATTATAGGAATTAAAGCGCCTTCAGCATCAGAAGGTAAAATAATGACTGATGTTTTCGATGATTAGAAATAATTTATTTACTCTAAGTAAATAGCCTATGCTAGATATGTAGGTCAAAGATAATTAGAACATTACAATGTAAACGTTATTTCCGAGCCCTTGTTACAGTGTTAAGGGGTTTTAGAATAATTCAATTAACTATAGGAAGGATAAGTGGATGAAAATTAACTTTAAACGTTTGGTCATAGGGCTAGGCTTAGCGGTTGCTAGTTCGGCGACTGTTGCTGCTGAAAAACCAAATATTTTAGCGATTTGGGGCGATGATGTCGGCCCATTTAATGTCAGTGCATATAACCGTGGCATGATGGGGTATTCAACACCGAATATCGATCGCATAGCAAATGACGGTATTTTATTTACTGACTCATATGGCGATCAAAGTTGTACTGCTGGTCGATCATCTTTCATTTTAGGTCAGCATCCAATCAGAACAGGCTTAACTAAAGTAGGTTTACCTGGCGCTGAAGAAGGAGTAAGTGAAAAAGATCCAACAATTGCCGAGCTACTTAAACCTCTTGGCTATATGTCAGGCCAATTTGGTAAAAATCACCTTGGTGATCAAGATGAACACTTACCAACTAACCATGGTTTTGATGAGTTCTTTGGTAACTTATACCACCTAAATGCTGAAGATGAACCAGAGCATCCTAATTACCCTAAAGATCCTGCTTTTAAGAAAAAATTTGGTCCGCGTGGTGTAATACATTCATACGCTGACGGCAAAATAGAAGATACGGGTCCATTAACTAAAAAGCGCATGGAAACCGTAGATGAAGAGTTCTTAGGTGCTGCATTAAAGTTCATTGATAAAGCACACGCAGCTAAAAAACCATTCTTTGTATGGTTTAACGCATCAAGAATGCATGTTTGGACACGCTTGAAGCCTGAGTCACAAGGCGTTACCGGTCAGGGTCTATATGCTGACGGTATGGCAGAGCATGATGGTCATGTTGGACAGTTGTTAGATAAACTAGACAAGTTAGGCATTGCTGAGAACACCATTGTTATGTATACGACAGATAACGGCGCTGAATTAGCTTTATGGCCTGACGGTGGTTATACACAGTTTAGAGGTGAGAAAAATACAAACTGGGAAGGCGGTTATCGTGTACCTATGATGGTTAGTTGGCCTGGGAAAATAAAGCCTAACCAAGTATCTAACGAGATCATCGCGATGATGGATTGGTTACCTACTATTTTGGCTGCTGCGGGCGATAGCAACGTTGTTGCTGACTTGAAAAAAGGCAAAACAGTTTCAGGCAAGCAGTTTAAAGTGCATATAGATGGCTATAATTTCTTACCGCACTTTATGGATACATCGAAAGAAGGTCCTCGTAAACAGTTTATCTACAGCTCTGACGAAGGTGATATCGTTGGGTTACGTTCTGGCGATTACAAATTTGTGTTCCGTGAGCAACGAGCACACGGTATAGAAGTTTGGCAAGACCCTTGGACTACATTACGTGCACCTAAAATTTTCAATTTGAGAATGGACCCATTCGAACGTATGGATCATGACGGCGCTGGTTATGCTCAATGGTGGGGTGAACACATGTTCCTTTTTGCTCCTGCAATGACCGAAGTCGCAGAGTTTAAAGCAACATTTAAAGAGTTCCCTCAGCGTCAAGCACCAGGAAGCTTCGTTCCATAAATCTGGAAGATTAATAATTAAAAAACCACCTGTAATGGGTGGTTTTTTATATTAGCTATGTAACTATATCTATCGATAATTCAAAATAAAAGACAGCAATAAATAATGCCTTCAAGTTTTTACATAAATATTCGCTCGTTCAGCCTTTTAGCAATCATGTTCAGTACAATGCTATATCATTGCTCTGTCTATGCAAACGCTTTAAAACTGCAAGAAAATAACCATTTCACCCAAAAAGTAATGCAATCTATGGTTTGGGTGGAAGCTGGTGAATATGTTATGGGCTCTAATACATCGGACGCCTTTGCGCATGAAAAGCCGGCACACACAGTTAAGCTTGCCGGTTTTTATATCGCAAAAACTGAATTAACACAGGATATTTTTAATCAAGTCATGGGATGGAATAACAGTTTCTTCCCTTGTGAGAAGTGTCCTGTGAATAATATTAGCTGGACAAATGCTCAAGAATTTATTCAAAAACTAAATAAACGGACAAACAAAAAATTTCGATTGCCTACAGAAGCCGAATGGGAATATGCAGCTAAAGGCGGTAAACAGTCAAAAGGCTATAAATATAGCGGTAGTGACGATATTGATACTGTTGCTTGGTATGCAAAAAATGCAAATAGAAAGAGCCAACCCGTTGCATTAAAGCAACCGAATGAACTTGGTCTTTATGATATGACTGGAAATTTATGGGAGTTTTGCCAAGATGATATGAGTCGAAATGCTTACACTATGCATGAACCAGTCAATCCTATAATAAGTTCTTCAGACAATATTCATCAGCGTCGAATGAAAGTCATTCGAGGTGGAGGCTATGAATTCAATGAAAAAGAGTCTCTCATTTTTAGACGAGACGGGGCGACAAATAATGTTCGTATGCCTGATATTGGGTTTCGCCTAGCAATGAGCAAAGATTAATGCATGTTTTTAAAGAGTGTTGCATTTCTATGTTACGCATATTTTATACAATCAGTTTATGTCTTCTGTCGTTTTCAAGCTTTGCCAATGCTGATTTTGTAGGTTCCCAACAATGTATTGATTGCCATAAAACTCAATACAATGCATGGCAAGGCTCACATCATGATATGGCTATGCAGCATGCTAAACCTAATTCTGTAAAAGGTGATTTTAATGACGTTACTTTTTATACCGCAAAAGACGCAAAAGAAAAATTCGTTCGCTTTTATAAAAAAGAAAACGAATATTGGGTAAACCTAGAAGAGCATGATGGGCAAAGAGTCGATTATCAAATTAAATATACATTTGGTATTGAGCCTTTACAGCAATATATGGTCGAATTTGCAGATGGTCGTGTTCAGTTGATTCCTTATGCGTGGGATTCACGTCTAAAAGCTGAGGGCGGTCAGCGTTGGTTCAATTTATATCCTGATCAAACTGAAGCTCATCAAGAGTTTTATTGGAAGAATACAGGCCAAAATTGGAACTACATGTGTGCTGACTGTCATTCTACCAATGTGGAAAAGAATTTTGATGTTGCTACAAATAGCTATGACACAACTTTTAGTGAAATTAATGTCGGTTGTGAGGCTTGTCATGGTCCAGCGAGCGGGCATTTAGCGTGGACTGAAAATAAAAAGGTTAATAGCTATAAAGGCTTTAATCGAGATATCAGCAAGCAAGTAGATAACTGGATTCTAAATCCTGGGCGAACAACAGTGAGCCCAGAAAAAATAGTAGCCACTAAACAAACCTTAGTATGCGCGCAATGTCATAGCCGACATGTGCAAATTAGTAACAATGACCATGTTAAAGGCAATGCATTTGGTGAGCGTTACTTGCTGAATTTAATCGATAGCCAACGCTACTATCCTGATGGGCAAGTTTATGATGAAGATTATGTCTATGGATCATTCTTGCAAAGTAAAATGAATCAAAATGGAGTGGTCTGTTCCAACTGCCATGATCCCCATTCAGCCAAATTAACCATAGAACCCAAACAAGTGTGTTTGCAATGCCATCAAGCAGACGCTTATGCAGCGCCAGAGCATCATCACCATTCAGAGGGTAGCGAAGGCGCTCAATGTGTCAACTGTCATATGCCTGAAACTACTTATATGCAAATAGATAAACGTAGAGACCATCGCTGGCATATTCCACGACCAGATTTTGCTAAACGAATGGGTGTACCAGATACTTGTTTAAGTTGTCATAAAGACAAAGATAGCAACTGGAGTGATAAAATAACACGCACTTGGTATCCCAGCCTTGAAACGATTTCAGAAGCGGATTTTGCTCCTGTATTTGCCGCCGCAGATCAAGGGTATATGGGGGTGAGTAGCGCACTGTCACATGTTGCACAAAATACCAATAATGCCGATATTATAAGAGCATCAGCACTTGAAAGAATGGATCGTTTTATTGATACCAATACCTTAATCGCGATAGCAAGAAATGTGAAAAATGAAAATGAGCATATCCGTATAGGAGCTATTAGAGGCGCAGAAGGTATTGTAGGGTTGGAACGTTTTAGAGTGTTATCTGTATTGTTAAGCGATCCAGTTTTATCTGTTAGAACAGAAGCGGCAAGAGTGCTAATGCCGCTATGGAAGCAATTAAGTGAAGAGCAGAAAAAGCAATTAGAGCCTTCCTTGACAGAATATATGAATATACAAAACTTTAATGCTGATAGAGGATTTGCTCATACTAACAAAGGTAATGTTTATCGTTATCAAGGTTTATTCGAAGAAGCCATCGCTGCTTATGAAACAGGTATAAAAATAGAGCCTTATTTTATTAATGCATACATCAATCTCGCAGACTTATATAGATATCAGCAAAAAAATCAATTAGTTTTCGAGACTCTAAAACAAGGAATTTCAGCTAATCCAAGCAATGGTTATTTGCCCTATAGCCTCGGTTTAGCCTATATTCGAAGTAAGCAAAAAAGTTTAGGTTTGCAATATTTAAAGCAAGCGACCGAAACTGAAGCGAATAATGCCCAATTTCAATACGCATATGGGTTAAGTATTCAAGAAGAAAACCCAATGGAAGCTACTAAAGCATTAAGTAAGGCTTATAAGATCGGTGGTAACCCTGAGCACTTATATGCATTGTGTGAAATACAGATCCGTTATAAAAGTTTTCACGCGAAAAAATGCTTAGATGAATTAAGAAAGATTGCGCCGGCAGAAGCTATTGCAACATTAGAAAAACAATTATTGAACCCTTAATGGAAACGAAAAATTTTGAAGGTAAAAGTATGAGCCAGTGTTTCGAAAATATACAAATTTTAAAGCAGCAAATTCAAGCATCCGTTATTGGTCAGTCACACGTTGTTGATTCATTACTGTTAGCGTTGCTAACCAATGGTAATGTTTTATTAGAAGGCTTGCCAGGAACAGCGAAAACTCGCTCAATTAAAACATTAGCAAAAACCTTGTCAGTTAGTTTAGGTCGGGTTCAGTTCACACCTGATCTGCTGCCATCTGATGTTACAGGGACTGAAGTTTATCAAGAAGTTGATGGTAAGCCAGTATTAACCTTTCAACCAGGGCCTGTCTTTAACAATTTATTGTTAGCTGATGAAATCAACCGTTCTCCAGCAAAGGTACAAGCAGCATTGTTAGAAGCGATGGAAGAACGTCAGATTACGGTGGCTGGAAATACGCACAAGCTACCTGATTTATTTATGGTACTTGCTACTCAAAATCCGATTGAACAAGAAGGAACCTATCCATTACCTGAAGCACAAATGGACAGGTTTATTATGAAGATCGTGCTTGATTATCCTGATGACGAAGCAGAAGCCGGTATTATTAAATTAGTTCGCAGTGAAGAAGTAGCGGTGAAAAATGATTTGACCAAGATTGAACCGGAACACATATTTACTGCTAGAGATGAAATACACCAAATACACGTTAGTGAAGCAATTATTGATTACATCGTAGCAATAGTTATGGCGACAAGAAAACCAGAGCGATACCCTGAATCTCCATTACCTAACTGGATTAGTGTTGGTTCAAGTCCTCGCGCGAGTATAGCATTGGATAAATGTGCTCGAGCACATGCTTGGCTTAATCAAAAAATATTTGTCGATCCTGAAGATGTCCGCAGTGTTGCTCATAGTGTTCTTAGGCATCGTTTGATCTTGAGTTACGACGCGATGGCGGATGGTGTAACAGCAGACCAAGTTATTGATGAAATATTGAGAAATGTTTCGGTAGCATAGAGCCTAATTATGACCGCACAACAAGTACCTGTTTCGTCCCCGCAAGCCTCACGTAATGCCGTTGAAAAGGCGCCGGAGGATGAGAGTAATATTTATACTGATATTAAAACGCTACGCAAGTTGCAGTATCAAGCTAGGGGATTTAATTTTTCCCCTCAGCAAGCGGTAAATAGTGTCTTAGCGGGAAAATATACGTCAAAGTTGCGTGGTCGAGGCTTAAATTTTGAAGAATTGAGGCATTATCGTCCTGGTGATGATATTCGGTGCATGGATTGGAAAGTTACACGCCGGACGGGGAAACCACATATTAAAGTCTATACCGAAGAACGCGAACGTAATGTGTATTTAACGATTGATCAGCGTTCGTCCATGTTTTTTGGCAGTACTGGCAAAATGAAATCAGTGATTGCTGCAGAATTAGCGGCTTTGATTGCATGGAAAGTTATAGATAGCGGGGATAGAATCGGCGCCATCGTCTTTAATGACAGCGATGTTAGCATTATTAAGGCTAAAAGAGGGCGGCAGCATGTTGTTCATCTCCTCAACGAAGTGATCAAAAAAAATCATCAACTAAAAAGTGGTTACCTGTCTACGCATCCGAGCGAATCATATAATCGCATGTTAAGTAAATTAGTGAATATCAGTAATCATGATGCTTTGATTATTCAAATTAGTGATGGTTATGGTTGGAATACATCGAGTACTGAGTTTATTAAGCGCTTGCGGCAGCACAATGAAGTGATCGCTTTCGATGTTTTTGATCCACTAGAGAGGCAATTACCGAGTATGTCAGAAATGGTAGTCAGTGATGGTCAATATCAAATTCAATTTTCTTCAGAAAACAATGATACACAAGAAAAGTATTATCAAGAGTTAGAAGAAGAGCTTGATGCATATAAGAATAGTATGAAAAAGAATAAGATACCGATTATTCATATAGATACGTTAAACCCTGTTGAACAACAATTACGCTCTGCTTTTGGACATGCTTATAAATGAAAACATTTGGTGACAGTTGGGGAAATTATTTATTAAAAGATATCGCGGAGACTTCCGCCCCACAAAGTGTTGATTATTTGCCACAAACTACAGGTTGGTTATTACTCGCGTGTTTAGTTTTTGTCGGGGCGGTAAAAATACTCGTCAGGCGTTGGCGTATTTATAAACAGAATGCGTATCGCAGGGAAGCTTTGGCATGGCTAAACAATTTACCGTCATATCTCGATATTACAACTACGCCAGAATATCGTCAGTTACCTACATTACTTCGGGCGACAGCACTACATGCATTCAAAAAAGAAGAGCTAACAGTACTTGCTAATGAGCAATGGGAAAACTGGCTCGACCAACAATGCAATAGAACATCTTTCAGTGATACCTACAAAACCTACTTGTATCAATTGGCATATTCTCCACAGCCAAAATTTTCGGTTAAGCAGATGGAAGAATTTGTACGACAAGTTGAAATTTGGATCGACGAACATCAAATCAAAGATGAGGTAGCGTAATGATTGAGTTTGTTTATCCTTGGTTTTTTCTGCTATTAGGCTTGCCCTTTATTATGTTGTTCGTAGCAGATTACAAAGTAAAAAAACACTCAGTACAAGTGCCATATTTTGATCGTTTAGTGCAAATTACCGGAGAAAAACCGGAAAGTGGAGCGGTCACAGTAAAGCGGCAGTTTATTCAGAAAATTATCGTTAGCCTAGCTTGGGTATGTATTGTTACTGCAATAGCTAAACCAGAAATTATTGGTGAGCCCGTCATTCAAAAAAAATCGGCACGAGACTTAATGATTGCTGTCGATTTATCAGGCTCTATGTCTGTTGAAGACTTTACAATAGTTAATGAGGCGTCAGGAAAAACTAGCAAAGTAAATCGTTTAGTTGCAGTGAAACAAGTGTTAAGAGATTTCGTGAAACAGCGCGAAAATGACCGTTTAGGATTAATACTTTTTGGCGACGCTCCCTATTTGCAGGCCCCTTTTACTGCAGATTTAGCGACATGGCTAACATTACTTAACGAATCTGAAATTGGTATGGCAGGACAAAGCACGGCATTTGGAGATTCTATTGGGCTTGCCATTAGTGCGTTCGAGAATGCTGAAACGAAAAATAGGGTCATGATAGTATTGACCGATGGCAATGATAACTCATCTAGAGTACCTCCTGTCGAAGCTGCCAAAGTTGCAGCGGCGTCAAATATTAAAATATATACCATTGCGATAGGTGACCCTGAAGTCGTTGGTGAAGATGAGATTGATTTAGATATACTCAACCAAATAGTTGATATTACTGGTGGAGTAAATTATCAAGCGATGGATAGGGCAGAGCTTGAGCTCGTTTATAAGGAAATTAACAGATTAGAACCCGCGCTCTTCGATACTCAATCATTTAGGCCCAGACACAGCATTCATCATTATCCATTAATTTTGTTTACCGTTATCTATTTGCTGGCATTGCTCGTCGTCACCACTCGCTACACACTTTCTGTAAAAAGGAAGCAATGATGCTGTCATACTTTTCAGATATTTTTTATCAGTTATCCAATTTACAACATTTCCACTTTCTACGGCCGTATTGGTTACTAGTCATTATTCCTATTTACTGGATACTAAAAACGATTAGCAAGAGAGATGATAATTTAATAACTTGGCGGCGCTTAATGTCAGCGGAGATATTGCAAAGCCTTACGATAAAAGGCAACGATAGCAATTTTTTCTCGCCACTTAGAATTTCTTGGTTTATCGCAATTTTAGTGACTATTATTCTCGCTGGCCCGACTTGGACTCAGCAATCTAGTCCATTTGCTGAAGATAAATCGGCGCTGATTATTGTGCTTGATGTATCTGAATCAATGAATCAATCTGATATACAACCTTCTCGATTATTACGAGCTAAACAGAAAGTATTAGACCTTTTAGCTCTGCGAGCAGATAGCAATACTGCACTGATTGTGTATTCTGGGAGTGCGCATACCGTCATGCCAATAACAAATGATAGTAATATGATCATTCATTTTATTGATGCACTAAACAATAAGCTTATGCCGGTGTCAGGTAAACAACCTGAAAATGCTTTAGAACTTGCAGACGCTTTACTCAAGACAACTGGCGCTTCAGGAACGATATTGCTTATAGGAGATGGCGCTAATGAACAATCTATAAGCAAATTTTCCGATTTTTTTGCGAACCAGTCACATCAATTTATCGTCTGGGGAATTGGTCGACAGGCATCATCGCTCGATAGCGATCAAGATCATATTATTCCTATGCAATTAGAACAATTAACAAAACTCAGTAGTGAAAGTCGGGGGCGATTAGTGACAATGACCCATGACACTAAAGATGTAGAGCAAGTGCACCGTTATATTGAAAACAGATTGGTCATAGTCGATGATGAAAGCCTTCCTTGGTACGATTCCGGCTACATGCTTACCTATATTCTTGCTTTGTTTTATCTATTCTGGTTCCGCAGAGGATGGACATTGCAATGGTAGATAAAAACATGAGTATTTTAACGCTTAAAGTTAAACAGGTTCTCAAGGGCCATAAACGTGCGGTTTATTCGGCTATCGTTTTATGCGTGATTTTGTTTGCCGTAGTGGCACCTCGTCAGTTTGCAAATTTATGGTTAACACCTGATCAGCAGGGCTATCTGTTATATAAATTTGGCTATCCAGAGCAAGCGGCCAGATACTTTAGTGATACTCGTTGGACCGCTTATAGTTTTTATACCGTTGAAAAATTTGACCAGTCAGCACTGCTATATGGGCAATACTTGTCGAGTGAAGATATGCTAGCGCAGGCGAATTCACTTGCCCACGGCAGGCATTATGTAAAAGCAAGAGACATCTATGAAAAAATCTTGAAAGAAAAGCCAGATTTTGAAGCGGCTCAAGTCAATAAAAAAATAGTGCAAACTATTATTGATGATGTGAATAGATTTTCTGAAAGCCAGCGAGAAGAAGGCGGGCAATCGGGCAAAGATTTAGGCGACGAACCGCAAACAGGAGATGGAGCAGAAAGAGCAACTTTTCAAATGAAACAAGTGGAAACCCTCAGTGCTGACCAATTGTTGCTTGATCCGAGTTTAAATGAGATGTGGTTGCGACAGGTTCAAAAAGATCCCGCGCGATTTTTAGGAAGTAAATTTCATCAGCAATTTGAAAACAGGCTTAACAAGGCTGAGACAAATGAACAATAGGGGTTAGAGAGTATGGGCAAAATTTGGAACGTTTTCTCTATTATTATGATTTGTTCATTTTTTATGGCGACAACTGCAGCTGCTCAAGAGACAAATACTCAGAGTCAAGTTGATGACTTTAGGGTTGAAGCTAGATTGAACGACAAAACTACAATCATTGTTAATCAACCTGTAGTCGTTCGAGTAGAGATACTGAGCAAAAGTAAATTCCCAACCAGAGTCGAAATAATTAATCCCGCAGTTAAAGATATTGTTTATCTACCTAACAAAAGTGTAGGTATTAATGGCACGAAAAACATTGATGGTGTTTCTTGGATAAGTCAATTACATGAAGTGATATTATATCCGACTCAAGGCGGTCAATATATTTTGCCTAGTTTTGAGGTTCGGGCAACCTTAAAGGGTGACAATGAATCGTCAATCTCGAAGAATATACGCACAAAGGAAGTCGCTTTTGAGGTCAACATTCCTGAGCCTTTAGCAGATATTTCAGATTTTATTACCTCAAAAAAAGTAACGTTTGAAGTAATTAATCTTTATAAAAATGAGAGTAAGGAAGATCTGTCTACAGTTGAATTTGAAGTAGGAGAGGCGATTACTCGCATAATAAGGATTAATGCTAACGGTGTACCGGCAATGATGTTTCCATCACTTGATATCATCGCTATGGATGGCTTAGGTGTATATCAAAAGCCTCCTTTACTTGATGACAAATATAATCGAGGTCAATTACTTGGCTCTCGAGAAGAAACACTTACCTATATATTCGAAAAAGCTGGGGTGTATGCTCTTCCAGAGCAGAGAATATATTGGTGGAATCTTAGCGATAACGCATTGGAAATGTTCATTATTCCGGCGGAACAGTGGCAGGTATCGGGAAGCAATGCCGCGGTGATAACAGAAAGTACTGGGGAATTCAGCTTCATTCAGTTAGTTAAGTCGAATGTGTATTGGTTAGTGTCTGTTCTATTTTTCTTAATCGTCCTGAGATTGGTTTATAGACATAGAACTACATTATTAAATTTTTACGATAGGTTAACTAAGCGAGCGCATAGGCATCAACTTAAGGCCTGCAAGAGTGCAATATTGGACAAAAATTATGAGTTAGCATGTCAGTTGTTGTATCAAATACACGGCATACCTGTTGATAATATTACAACATTGAAAGCCCTGTATAAGGATTCACCAGACAAACTAGACATTTTAAATAAATTATTGGCTAAAGCTTATAGTAAGTCTGGCGTAGAAGAAGACATTAAAATGCAAGATATCAACGTGTTATTTAAGCGAGTCACGTTGAAAGCGGTAACGTCTGACAATGATTGTTTGATACTAAATCGGCGTTAACTGGTCCTGGAAAACAACTAAATCAGGCCTGGCATTGTATAACAGGCGTTTCAGCGGTGGATAGTGAGCACCGAAACCCCATCTCGTGCTATCTAAGCTATACAATATCGTTTTTGTTTGGCCCTAACGGTATTGAGTGAGCAAACGCCGCCATTCTTGCGGCGGCGCGTTGATAGAGTCGATAAAATGATACTCGTCTACATCTTACTATCTAGCGGCTATTCCACTGTGACGCAGTAGCGCATCGATCTGTGGCGCACGTCCCCTAAAGGCTGCAAACAAATCACTTGGCTCTTGTGAACCGCCTTTCTCCAAGATATTAGTCAGGAAGTCATGTCCGGTTGCTTTGTTGAACACGCCTTCTTCTTCGAAGCGAGAAAAAGCATCGGCAGACAATACTTCAGCCCATTTATAGCTGTAATAGCCAGCAGCATAACCGCCACCAAAAATATGACCGAAGCCATGCTGAAAGCGATTGAAATCAGGCGCTTTTACTACGGAATATTGGTCACGTACTTTATTTAATACTTGTTGAATTTGATCGCCCTTAGTAGGGTCGTATTCGGCATGCATGGTAAAATCGAACAAACTAAATTCCAGCTGTCTCAGCATTTGCATGGCTGATTGGAAGTTCTTTGCTGCTAGCATTTTGTCGAGTAACGCTTGTGGTAATGGCTCACCCGTTTCATAGTGGCTTGAAATAAAGGCAAGCGCTTCCGGTTGCCAGCACCAGTTTTCCAAGAATTGACTCGGTAATTCAACCGCATCCCAAGGAACGCCACTAATGCCCGCAACACCAGCTGCATCAATTTGAGTAAGCATATGATGAATGCCATGGCCGAATTCATGGAATAAGGTGACGACTTCGTCATGAGTAAATAACGCAGGTGTGTCCCCAACAGGAGCATTAAAGTTACAGGTTAAGTAGGCAACGGGCAGTTGAACAGCAGTTTCACTAATAGCTCGTCTGCCAACACATTCATCCATCCAAGCACCGCCGCGCTTTTTCGCGCGAGCGTAGAGGTCGAGGTAAAAGCTACCGCGAAGAGATTGGTTTGCGTCATACACATCATAGAATTTGACGTCGTCATGCCAGACATCAACGCCTTCACGCTCTTTTATTGTCAGGCCGAACAAACGATGGACAACGTCGAATAAGCCATCAACGACTTTATCTTTCGGGAAGTAGGGGCGTAGCTCTTCATCGGAAATCGTGTAACGTTGTTGTTTAAGTTTCTCACTGTAATAGGGTAAATCCCACGCGTTTAATTGTTCTGCGCCTGACTCTTGTTTTGCAAATTCAAGCAATTCTGATAACTCTTTCGCGCCTTGTGCTTTAGATTTGGTCGCTAAATCATTTAAGAAGTCCATAACTTCGTCGATGTTTGATGCCATTTTTGTCGCTAGCGATTTTTCGGCAAAACTTTCAAACCCAAGTAGCTGAGCCAGTTCATGGCGCAATTGCAGAAGTTCAGCCATGATCTCGCTGTTATCAAATTCGCCGGCATTGGGCCCTTGATCTGATGCGCGCGTCACGAATGCGCGATACATTTGCTCTCTCAACTCAGCGTTATCGCAATACATCATGATGGGTAGGTAACTTGGAAAATCTAAGGTGAATAACCAACCTGCTTTATCATCCGCTTTGGCTAATTCAGCTGCCGCTGCTAATGCGCTGTCAGGTAAGCCACTAAGTTGGTTATTGTCTTCAATATGAACTTTAAACGCTTGTGTGGCATCGAGCAGATTGTTATTAAATTTTGAGCCTAACTCAGACAAGCGCGTGACAATTTCGCCGTAGCGTTTCTTATCTTGGTCATTTAACGCAATACCGGATAACTTAAAATCACGCATGGCATTGTCGATGACTTTTTTCTGAGCCACTGTTAATGTCTGATATTCATCACTTTCAGCTAGCTGTTTATAAGCTTGGTAAAGCCCTTCATGTTGACCGACAAACGTGCCGTATTCTGACAATAAAGGCAAGCAGCTTTCGTGTGCATCACGAAGTTCATCACTATTGACTACTGAATTCATATGGGAAACAGGAGACCATAATTTTCCGAGTACGTCATCGGCTTCATCAATTGGGGCGACAAGATTCTTCCATGTGTAAACAGTGTTGTCTTTAAGTACTTGCTCGATCGTTTTCTTACAATCATTAATGGCTTGCTCAACAGCAGGCTTTACGTGCTCAGGTTTGATTTGGGAAAATGCAGGTAATGCATGCTTTTGAAGAAGTGGATTGCTCATCTTTAGAGGTACTCATATTAGTTCATTGAGTTAGATGTAGTGTCATTTAGCGATGAAATCAAGGGTGTAAAATACTATTCCTCAGATTTAAGTTGTTCTAACAACAATTATTCTTTTGTGGCCTTTTGTTACATCGGCACGCAATTCAGATTTGTTCTGCCATAATAATAATTGAAACTCGATGATAACCTGCCTGATTAAGCAGGCCTTACTTAAATACTCGTTATTGTTCTAATATGTTGAAAAAACCAAAAATTTACTTATTTTTTCCGTTTATCATCAGCTTAATCGTGCTGACCTTGCCTGCTATGGCAAAATTAAAACATGTGGCATTAGAGCAAATTTCTGTAGAAGACGGCTTATCTCAAGCCAGTGTTTATAGCATTTTACAAGATGATACCGGCTTTATTTGGTTTGGTACGGAAAGTGGCGTCAATTATTTTGATGGCTACACAGTATCGACTTTATTAGGTCCAGACGAGAAATTTCCTAGTTATATCATTAACAGAATGATAAAAACTGCCGATGGTAAAATTTGGCTTTCATTTTGGGGCGGTGACGGTATCTATACTTATGATACTGTCACCAATACTTATGAATTTATCGTGGCGAAAGATCCTGAGAATTCAGATTACAAAGCCCTTGATACGATCGAACAATCGACTAACGACATTTGGATAGCGACCGAGAAATCTCTCTTTCTTTATCATCCTCAAACAAAATCATTCGGCACTAGGATAGATCTCTCTGCTTTTCTTGAAGGCAAAAATGGGGTTATCTATCGGGTAAAATATTTTAATGGACATTTGTACATAGGTACTGGCTTTGGCATTTTTGTTTACTCGATTAATGATGAAAAATTGTCGAAGCTACCTGATTTGATTATCGATAAATCTGATACCCAGAGCAAAGTGAACCAAGAAGCCAATAAAGTTTACGAGTTTGTCTTCCATAAAAATCAAGTTTACTTTGGAACGAACCATGGTGTGTATTACTTGAACAGTGTGTCCGCAGAGCAATTTGTTGAAGGACAAACCGCAAGCATCGAATACAAAATGGCGGTTCCAGAAGCGTCCATTTGGCAAATGGTTGTTGCCAAAGACACAATATATGTCGGGGCTACTAACGGCCTGCATCAATACAATGTTTTAACAGGGAGTAGCGAATTTTTATTTGAATTCTCAGATTTTAATCCAACCGTTGCTAACCCGACTATTTATAGCCTGCATGTAGACAAGACTGGCTTGCTATGGATGGGTTCAAATGCAGCTGGCGCATTTTCTTGGAGCCCCCAGAGCACGCAGGTTGAAAATTATACCTACAATAAATTTAGATCAGATGGCCTATTAGATAACTCTGTCGGTTATCTTCATGTTCAGGTGAATGAACCTAAAAATCTATGGGTCGGAACTGGGCTAGGATTAAATAAAATAAACTTAATCACAGGTCAAGTTAAGGCTTTTTTAAAAAATACTGATTTAAAAAAGGCATCGACAGAAAGTAATATTTTTTGGATTGGAGAAGACCGTCAGAATCGACTTTGGCTTAATACCTACGTCGGTATGCGTCTTTTTGACCTAAACACTGAAAGTATTGTGTCATTCCAATACACCGCTAATATTAACGAATGGTTAGCAACATTTAATGGCGTCGTTCACCTTAAAAATAATAAGCTTTGGGCCGCCTCAACCGATGGCGTTTTCATTTTAGATATTGAATCAGGGGAAAGAATTCAATATAAATCAATCTCAGACTCCCTTGATGTTACTACCATTAGGGGGATTTTCGAGCCAATATCCGATGATCTAAATGAAGTATTAATATCGACCCATGAAGCATTGTGGCTTTTTAATGCTAATCAAAGCGCCTTTGTTGAGCTATATAAACAAAGCGAAAAAACCTCGCCGACATACACTTATATCGATAGTTTGGTTAAAGATGCACAGGGCAATTTATGGTTGGCATTCCCTGGCAGTGGCTTAGTTAAATTGAATAAAAACTATCAATTTGAGCGCATATATAATCTTAACAATTCAGGCGTTGAACCCAATATTTATGGTGTCCGCATCGATGACAACAACAACCTCTGGTTTTCAAGTCATTCAGGAATGTACCAGTTTAACTTAGCAACTGAACACATTCGGCGTTTCCAACGTAATGATGGCTTTGTTAACACAGAATTTAATAGTGGCGCATACACTGAGCTTGCCGACGGTCGATATGCTTATGGCGGCCAATCAGGTGTTAGTATTTTTGATCCAAAAAAGTTAGGTGGGAAACATTCTTTGCAAGCAGATAGTGAACAGCGCGTTGCTATTGTTAACGTCAGTGCTTTATCGCGTAATTTACTAACACCGCTGTCACTCGAAGATAATCACGTGATTCATTTGAACCATGACGATGTTGGTATTCGTATTGATTTCTCGACATTTTGGCTAGGTAAAGATGATAAGCCACGTTTTCAATATCAGTTTGTGAATGGCCTAAGTTACCCAGAAACGAAACAAAACTATGTTCAGTTCCCAAGTTTTAAGTCAGGAACACATCAACTCGAAGTAAGAGCAATATCATCAATCACAGGAAAGTTGTCTCAACCCACTCGTTTAACTATTGAGGTCAGCTATGCCCCTTGGCGTTCACCAAGCGCAATGATTGTTTATTGTGTTATTGTCGCGCTCGCTTTTATTGCTTGGCAACGCGCTCGTTATATTCGTCAAAGGGAATTATTGCAGGCTCATGAACAAGTTAAATATCGTGAAAACCGTCTGCAGCTTGCACTGGCCGGAAGCAATAGTGAAGTATGGGATTGGACGTCTGAAACCAATGAAATATTTGGTAAGCGCTTGGTTAGAGATTTGGGTTATCAAGAAGAAGACTTAACACACTCTTTTGATGAACATATCGAGCTTATTCATCCCGAAGATCGCGCCAATTTCCTGTCAAATTGGCAAATGTTTATTTTAAAGGGTGTTAAAGACAATAGCTTTGAATGCAGCTACCGTTTGCGCAGCGCTAATGGTGAATGGTTGTGGTACAAAGACTTAGGCAAAATCGTCGCATTTGACCGTGATGGTATTCCGTCTCGAGTTACTGGCTCCTATACCAATATTACAGAGTCTCGCGCAAACATGGAAAGAGCGAAATACTATGGCGCTGCTTTCGAACATACCAAAGATTGGGTGCTTATTATTGATGAAAAATTTGTCAAAGCCAGAGCAAACCGCTCAATCGCGCAAGTCTTTGGCTGGCAAAGTGAAGAGCTCACACTTACCTCAGATTTACTTGGCTTAAGTAAGAAAAAATTGGCATTTTATCAGCGCCTTATACCTAAAATACGAGTAAAAGGGCATTGGCGAGGAGAGGAGGTTGTTACTACGCCAAACGGGGATAAGTACCATGTCCTTATTAACATTAGTGTCAGTAAAACTGAGCAAATGGGTCAAGCACATTTTATTTGTGTGTTAACCGATATAACCGCTCAGAAAACAGCTGAGAAAGAATTGCGATACATGGCAAACTATGACCATCTAACAGGGCTACCTAATCGAGTCTTACTGCTAGGACGGATTACTCATGCCTTGAAGCTTTCTGAACGCAAAAGCCAATCTATCGCAGTATTTTTTATCGACCTTGACCGTTTCAAGCAAGTTAATGACTCTCTTGGCCATGAATACGGTGACAGGTTATTAAAAGAAATTGCCCAACGATTATCAAATACGTTGAGAATCGAAGACACTATTGCACGTATTGGTGGCGACGAATTTGTGGTTTTGCTTGAATCATACAAAAGTAATAATGAATTGAGTCGTATTGCTCAGAAGATTATCGATGTGGTCGAACAACCGGTTAGCTTGAATGATAATGTGGTAAGTGTCAGTGCCAGTATAGGTATTTCTCTTTACCCCGAAGATTCGGGTAGCTCAGATGAATTGCTAAGAAACGCAGACGTTGCCATGTATTATGCTAAGCAACAAGGTCGCAATAACTTCCAATTTTTTACGGAACATATGAATGAAGAAGCGATTCAACGACTGACAAAAGAATCTAATCTCAAACTCGCTATTGCTCAAGATCAATTTTTTAATCTCTATCAACCTATCGTTGACGCTCACACTGGTAAAGCTATTGGTGCTGAATTGTTAATGCGTTGGGAGCGCGACGGTAAAGTAATATCTCCGGTCGATTTTATTCCTTTATCAGAAGAACTTGGCCTCATTGTTAAGATGACAGAAATGGCCATGGAAAAAGGTTTTTATGAATTAAAAGTATGGAGAACTCTCCGTCCTGAGTTCTTTTTGTCGGTTAATTTTTCTGCCGCTCATTTTATTGATGACGGTCTTATACCGCTTATTGATGGTATGTTGCGTAAGCATGACTTGCCGATGAATGCGCTAAAAGTTGAAGTAACTGAAAGTGCACTTATTTCCGAACCAGAAAAAGCAATTAGCGCGATGAATAAGCTCAACAAGCTCGGTGTCAGGTTATCACTTGATGATTTTGGTACGGGTTATTCTTCGTTGTCATATCTTAAAAAATTACCATTAGATATCATTAAGATTGATCGCACTTTTGTTAGCGGTATTGGCGTAGAAAAAACGGATGAAGCCATTGTTGATGCGACCTTAGTGCTAGCCAAGAACCTTGATATGTATTGTGTCGCGGAGGGGGTAGAAACTATAGAACAGCTGCAATACCTTGTTGACCGCGAGTGTCATTTTATTCAAGGCTATTTGTATTCTCAGCCTATTCCACCACGGGCGATGCTTGAGTATATCGCTGAAAATAAAGTTGAAATTAAGGCCGTGCGCAAGCGGTCATCTTGAGTCAATAAAAAAATAACTCTCGATTAACATTGTAAATAGTACTAAAAGCACTTATCTATATATTTATTAGCCATTGTCGGCAGTAAGGATTTATTCATGACAAAACATTTTGATTTTTTAGCTATTGGTGCAGGCAGTGGCGGTATCGCTTCTGCAAATAGAGCGGCCAAACATGGAAAGAAAGCGGCGGTAATCGAAGCTAAAGCCATTGGTGGTACTTGCGTCAATGTCGGCTGTGTACCGAAAAAAGCCATGTGGTATGCAGGTCAAATTGCTGATGCGATAAAATACGGTAAGGATTACGGATTCGATTTAACGTCAGGCCAATATAATTGGTCGACTATGGTTAAAAACCGAGAAGCATATATTGAACGCATTCACGCCGCCTATCAACGTGGCTTTGACGCCAATAAAGTTACTGTAATTCAAGGTTTTGCTCGTTTTGTAAATCGCAATACCGTTGAAGTTGATGGTGAGTTATATACAGCAGATCACATTGTTATTGCCACAGGTGGCCGTCCGCAAATCCCTGATATTGAAGGGGCAGAATATGGTATCGATTCTGATGGCTTCTTTGCGTTAACTGAACAACCAGAAAGTATCGCGGTGATCGGTGCTGGTTATATTGCTGTTGAACTAGCTGGCGTTTTTCATGCTTTAGGCACTGAATCTCATCTCATTGTCCGCAAGGAAAAACCACTACGCGGTTTTGATGACATGCTCAGTGATACCTTAGTCGAGCAAATGGCAAAACATGGCCCGACACTTCACAATCACAGCACTCCGTCGAAAATCGAAAAATTAGGCGATGGCAAGTTGCTTGTTCATTTAACCAATGGGAACACCGTTGGGCCAGTTGATAAACTAGTCTGGGCGATTGGACGTGAACCTGCGACAGACAATATTAACTTGTCATCAACAGGCGTTGAACTGGACGAGCGTGGCTACATACAAACAGATAAATACCAGAACACCAATGTAGAAGGTATATACGCTGTGGGTGATAACACAGGCCGAGCTCAGTTAACACCAGTGGCTGTTGCTGCTGGAAGACGTTTATGTGAGCGCTTATTTAATAACAAGCCGTATGAGCATTTAGATTATTCAAATATTGCTACGGTCGTGTTTAGCCACCCGGTTATTGGTACTGTCGGTATGACAGAGCAAGAGGCCATCAACGAGTATGGTGATGATCAAGTTAAGGTGTATAAATCGCAATTTACCGCGCTTTATCAAGCGATGACCGAAGATTATCGTGACCCAACTCGCATGAAACTAGTCTGCGTCGGCAAAGAAGAAAAAATCGTCGGTATTCATTCAATTGGCTTTGGTAGTGATGAGTTATTACAAGGGTTTGCTGTGGCATTGAAAATGGGTGCTACAAAAGCAGACTTTGATAATACCGTCGCCATTCACCCAACTTCTGCTGAAGAGTTTGTTACGTTAACCTGATGATGCGACAATGCCCTTCTGTTTAAACTTTGCGATCGCAAAGTTTGAGTTCTGATAAAAATCCCCTGCTAAACGTTAATCTTTAGTCAGGGGATTCTTTTTATATCTATGGGTTTTGCTATATGAGCGCTCATACCGTTAGCGAGATAGCTCTCAACATCATCAGTCATCACAGTCACGGTAATGGCAATAATAGGTGCAGCAAAGTGCATTTCTCTCAATTTGAAATAGTTTACTCCGTTGACAATATCATCATTGTTCCAATTACATCTATAATTGGCTTTTGTGCGCAAGTTTATGAGCATTTAGTTCCCAATTTTGACCATCAAAATCTACTATAGTCATTTGTTTTGGCTGCGTGTCTAAGCACCTAACATTGACATCTATGCCATCCGGATTGGAGCGGGGTAGATAAAATGGTTTTATGCCGCATGTTTTGCAGAAGTAATGTTGTGCAATACCTGAATTGAAGGTATAGGTCGTTAAATTATCTCTACCCGTCAAAAGCTTGAAATGGGCTTTAGGTACAATTAAATGTAAAAACCCTCCTTTGGCACAGATAGAGCAATTGCAGTTTTCTACCTCAATGGACTCAGGTGCATCAACTTCAAAAGTCACTGCTTGGCAATGACAACTGCCAGAGTATTTCATTTTTAATATTCTCCTTTTTTATCTCAAACAAAATTTAACAGCGAAAGTTCAACGGTCGCTAAAATAGTCAATATTACTGCTAAGCCATACTCTACTTGATGGAACGATTATTTTCATTTTTGCAAGTCAAAAAAAACCGTAAACTAATAAATTTAGCGCAAACGCAGGAGGCTATTGGCTTATGAAATTTAGTTATTTCAAAGTGACTTATTACTGTAAAAAAATTTTAATATTTCACTGGTGTTGTTGAATAATTCTGGTAATCTCTTACTCCTTGTTTGAGCACGAAGGCTTTTTTTTGAGCGTTTTAGTTTAAACAAAGAATATTTTTATTCACACATAAAAAAAATAAGAAAAATTGTGTTGGAAAGGGATTTTATCTCTCCATAGCCCAATAATATTAAGTACTTTATCTTTTCTAACCGAGTGATTTTATAAATCATCTTGGACTTTTCTGCTGTTTGTTAACAAAGTTATCCACAGGGTTCGCCTTAAAATTGGATAAAGACTTAGCTTTAGCTAGCGAGTCATTAGTGAATATGGCATTCTTAGCCAAATTTTTCTTAAATTAAACTCTGCTCATGACAAATTCTCAAATGTCTCCGCTTATTCTGGTCGATGGCTCTTCTTATTTATTTCGAGCGTATCACGTTCCTTACTTGCAAGCGTTATCGACCGCTGATGGTCAACCTACGGGAGCCATTACTGGTGTGCTCAACATGATCAGAAGCTTGCAAAAAGAGTACCCGAACGGAAACGTGGTGGTGGTTTTTGATGCAAAAGGCAAAACGTTTAGAAATGACTTGTATCCAGAATACAAAGCCAATCGGCCACCAATGCCAGATGATTTACGCACCCAAATTGCTCCTTTGCATAATATTATTGAGGCAATGGGTTTGCCGTTATTGGTGATCGAAGGCGTCGAGGCAGATGATGTCATTGGTACCTTGGCAAAACAAGCATGCGAGCTCAATATCGAAACCGTGATTTCAACGGGTGATAAAGATATGGCACAACTGGTCTCGTCAAATGTTCGTCTAATCAATACCATGACTAATGTTGAAATGGATGTCGCTGGCGTCATGGAAAAGTTCGGCGTCCGCCCGGATCAAATTATCGACTACCTAGCCTTAATGGGTGACAAAGTTGACAATATTCCAGGTGTCGATAAATGTGGACCTAAAACGGCAGTAAAATGGTTAACCGAGCATGGCACCCTAGACAAAGTGATTGAAAATGCCGACAAGGTTAAGGGTAAAATTGGTGAAAACCTGCGTTCAGCACTTGAGCAACTGCCCTTGTCTTACGAGTTAGCTACTATAAAGCTTGATGTCGATTTGCCACAGAGAGTTGAAGAAATACTGCCAACAGAGCCTAAGGTAGAACAGTTAACCTCGCTCTATACTCAGTTTGAATTGCGACGTTTATTAGCGGACTTGAAAAAAGGTGATACGGCTTCAGAGGATTCATCAGCAGAAGAAAATATTGATGAGTTACCAGATAGCATCGAAGCTGAATATGAGATCATTTTAGATGAAGCCAGTTTAAATACTTGGGTAGAAAAACTTAAAAGCGCTAAATATTTCGCGTTCGATACAGAAACCACCAGTGTTGATTATATGCAGGCTGAATTGGTCGGACTTTCATTTGCGGTTGAAGTTGGAAAGGCAGCTTACGTACCTGTAGCGCATGACTATGTCGGCGCTCCTCAGCAGCTTTCTAGAGAACTTGTCCTGTCAGTGTTAAAGCCATTGTTAGAAGATGAAGATCTTGCCAAGGTTGGTCAACATTTAAAATATGATGCTAACGTATTAAGTCATTATGACATTACACTCAAAGGCGTTGCGTTTGATACGATGTTGGAGTCTTACTGCTTAAATAGCGTTGCGACTCGGCACAATATGGATGCATTGGCTGATAAATATCTTGGCTATAAAACCGTAAAGTTTGAAGACATCGCTGGCAAAGGTGCTAAGCAGTTAACCTTTAATCAAATTGATCTAGAAAAAGCCGGTCATTATGCCGCTGAAGATGCCGATATTACGCTAAGGTTACACGAAGCTATTTACCCTAAATTAGCCGCGTCGAAATCCCAGTTGTCCGTGTATCAAGAGATTGAATTGCCGCTCATGCCCGTGTTAAGTCGCATGGAACAAATCGGTGTCCTGATTGATAGTGATATTTTAGCAGAACAAAGCCACTCGATTGGCACTCGTTTAGCTGAGCTTGAAATTGAAGCGCATAACTTAGCAGGTAAAAGTTTTAATTTAAGCTCGCCCAAGCAGTTGCAAGAAATTTTATTTGATGAATTGAAAATCCCTGTCATTAAGAAAACGCCTAAAGGTGCACCATCAACAGCCGAAGAAGTTTTACAGGAGTTGGCGCTAGATTATCCTCTACCCAAAGTCATTTTGGAAAACAGAGGGCTGAGCAAGCTTAAATCAACGTATACCGATAAACTGCCGTTACTAGTCCAGCAAAAGACAGGTCGTGTGCACACTTCGTATCATCAAGCCGTTGCCGCTACTGGTCGATTATCATCAACTGATCCAAACTTGCAGAACATTCCAATTCGCAGTGAAGAAGGACGTAAAATTCGTCTCGCGTTTATTGCGCCTGAACATTACAAAATTGTCGCCATCGATTACTCACAAATTGAATTGCGCATTATGGCGCATTTATCAAACGATCCTGGCTTAGTATCAGCTTTTGCCACAGGTAAAGATGTTCATAGTGCGACAGCAGCAGAAATATTTGGTGTCAGTGTAGATGACGTAACCAGTGATCAACGCCGCAGTGCTAAAGCGATTAACTTTGGTTTGATTTATGGTATGTCCGCTTTCGGTTTAGCAAAGCAAATCGGTGTCGGTCGCCATCAAGCGCAACAATATATGGATAAATACTTTGAGCGCTATCCTGGCGTGCTGACGTATATGGAAGAAACGCGACAACAAGCGAGCGAACAGGGCTACGTTGAAACCTTATACGGTCGTCGCCTGTATTTACCTGATATCAAAGCGAGAAACCAAGCGAGAAAGAAAGCGGCAGAACGCGCTGCCATTAATGCCCCAATGCAGGGAACCGCCGCTGATATCATTAAAAAAGCGATGTTGGCGGTTGACCAATGGATCACCGAGCAAAACAATGATTTTGTTAAAATGACCATGCAAGTGCATGATGAGTTAATCTTTGAAATCCATGAAGATCATGTTGATACGATTACTGCTAAGTTAGTTGATATTATGAATAATGCGGTCGAGTTAAGTGTGCCATTAATTGCGGAGGCGGGTGTTGGTGATAATTGGGAACAAGCACATTAACTTTTAAAAAGGCGTGACTTTATTTCTATAAAGGCCTCCATTCGGAGGCTTTTTAGTCTGTAAAATGCAGAAATACGTTAATAAATGAAATTAAATTACATTTACGTTATTTTTTTACTTTACTTTTATAGAGTGGTTACTCTATAATTCGTTTGTTCCTTACGTGAACGCTTGTTGTAATAATTGTAATTCTAGCTTTCCTCATAGCTAATACGCCGGTGATATTTTTTCACCGGTTTTTTTATGCCTAAATTTTATTTCATTCTAATTAATAAACATCCTTGATTGAACTTTTAAACGTCTGCAGTCGTAATGTGGTATTGGCTGATAAAAAATCTGTAATCATGCGCAAATTTGCCATTTATTTGGTTACACTAGGTGCAACCAAAGATTAGATTAGCGCCTCAATTGACGTCTTTGTCATGGATAAAAGCGCTGTAAAGTGAAAGTTCAATAGAACCTAACTATCATTAAATAAAAAATCTTCTTATTAAATCAAAGAGAAAAATATGACTGAACAATTTATCAAATCTAGGGCTGCTATAGCTTGGGGCCCTAATCAACCACTTTCTATTGAAGAAGTTGATGTCATGTTGCCTAAAAAAGGCGAAGTTCTTGTTAAAATTATAGCTTCGGGTGTATGTCATACTGATGCCTTTACTTTATCTGGGGAAGATCCAGAAGGCGTATTTCCCAGTATTTTAGGCCATGAAGGTGGCGGTATTGTTGAGCAAGTCGGTGAAGGCGTTACCAGCGTCAGTGTCGGTGATCACGTTATTCCCCTATACACGCCAGAATGCCGTGAATGTAAATTCTGTCTGTCAGGTAAAACCAACCTCTGTCAAAAAATTCGTGAAACTCAAGGTAAAGGCTTAATGCCTGATGGAACAACACGATTCTACAAAGATGGCGAGCCTATTTTCCATTACATGGGCTGCTCAACGTTCTCTGAATACACCGTGTTACCAGAAATATCCTTAGCTAAAGTCAACCCGGCTGCGCCACTTGAAGAAGTTTGCTTACTTGGTTGCGGTGTAACAACTGGGATGGGAGCGGTCATGAATACCGCGAAAGTTCAACCCGGTGATACCGTCGCGATATTTGGCTTAGGTGGTATTGGTCTGTCGGCAGTTATTGGTGCAACGATGGCTAAAGCCAGTCGCATTATTGTTTTAGATATTAATGAAAGTAAGTTTGAGCTAGCCAGAAAGCTCGGGGCAACTGATTGCATTAACCCTAAAGATTACGACAAGCCTATTCAAGAGGTGGTGGTTGAGTTAACTGATGGTGGGGTTGATTTCTCGTTTGAATGTATTGGTAATGTCGATGTGATGCGCTCAGCACTAGAATGCTGTCATAAAGGTTGGGGTGAATCTGTCATTATTGGTGTTGCTGGCGCAGGGCAAGAAATTTCAACACGACCTTTTCAGCTTGTTACCGGTCGAGTATGGCGCGGAACAGCATTTGGCGGCGTAAAAGGGCGTACCGAATTACCTGATTATGTTGAACGATATCTCAATGGCGAGTTCGCGTTAAACGACTTTATTACCCATACCATGGGTTTAGATCAGATTAACGAAGCGTTCGATTTATTGCATAAAGGCGAAAGTATTCGTTCAGTTATTCATTTCGACAAATAAAAGCAATGGGCGTAAAATACATGACTATTAACGAGATTAGCTCGGCAAAAGTTCACGGTGGCTGGCACAAACAGTATTTACATGAATCTGCCGTGCTTAATTGCCCAATGCGATTTGCTATTTTTCTGCCGCCACAAGTTGAACAAACCGAGCAAGTTCCTGTTCTATATTGGCTGTCTGGGTTGACCTGTACGGATGAAAACTTTATGCAAAAAGCCGCAGCTTTTGAAGCGGCCGCTAAGTTTGGTATGGCAATAGTTGCACCAGATACTAGCCCGCGAGGTGAAAACGTTGCCAACGATGAAGGATATGATTTAGGCCAGGGGGCAGGCTTCTATGTCAATGCGACTGAGCCACCGTGGCAAAAGCATTATCAAATGTATGATTATATTGTAAATGAGCTGCCTGAGCTGATTGAGAAAAACTTTCCCGTTTCAAATGCCAGATCAATATCAGGGCATTCGATGGGCGGACATGGCGCATTGACTATCGGGTTAAAAAATACTGAACGATACCGCTCAATCTCAGCTTTTAGCCCTATTTGCAATCCGATGAATTGTCCATGGGGACAAAAAGCCTTTTCCGCTTACTTAGGCGATGATAAGACAACATGGCTAGCGCATGATGCCACTGAGTTGCTTAAGCAAGGTCGAACTCAGCTCCCTATATTAGTCGACCAAGGCAGTGCCGATCAGTTTCTAGATGAACAGCTTAATACCGGGGCATTAGTTAAGGCTGCCAGCATCAGCAATTATCCCATTGAAGTGAATTATAGAGAGGGTTATGACCATAGCTATTTCTTTATTACGAGCTTTATTCACTCGCATATTGCTTTTCATGCGCAGCATTTAATAGATACCCAAGTCACTTGAAGATGCAAGATTCAAGCGGCTTGGGTATAGTTAGCTTTAAAAGCCTCTGTTCAATGAGGCTTTTATTTTTTATACTTTCTACAACAATAATTGAATCAGTAATATAGATGTTAGTTTCTCACTTGATTAAGCGACTTGGTGTATGCGCAGCACTATTCAGTATGGCCGTTTCAGCGCAAGATATAGAGCCTCGTCGTTGGGCACCAATCCCTTTAGGTTTGAATATTGTTGGTGTTGGTTATGGTGGAGCGTCTGCAGATATTGGCTTTGATCCAGTAATGAATTTGGAAGATGTTGACATGGATCTCCATGTTGTTGGTGCCTCTTATGTCACATCATTCAAAGTAGCTGATCGCTTAGCTCGATTCGATCTGACTGTGCCATGGGGGCATGGAAAGTGGAAGGGCTTGTTAGACGGAGAACCAGCACAAACGAAACGAGTCGGTTTGCTCGACCCAGTCGTGAGACTATCGATTAACTTAATGGGTACGCCTCCCGCAAACGCAAAAGAAATGCGTGAATATTTGACTAAAAAGAAATCAAATACCGTTGTCGGTGCTGCGATTGCTGTCACCTTGCCACTTGGTGAACACCATGAAGATAAACTGATTAATTTAGGAAACAATCGATTTGTCATTCGACCTCAAGTTGGACTTGTCCATACATTTGGCGATTGGTCTTATGAATTGACTGGCTCGGTGTTGTTTTTCACTGAAAACGATGATTTTTATGGTGGTAACAAACGTGAACAAGACCCGATGTTTGCCGTTCAATCTCACTTAGTTAAAAACTTTGAGCAAGGGAAATGGTTATCGCTCAGTGCGGGCTATGGTTGGGGAGCAAAAGACAAAATTAATGGCGTACAAAAAGAAAACAAAAGGCATACTTTCTTATCGGCGTTATCGTTTGGCATGCCCATTAGTCGAACGCAAAGTATTAAATTAGCGTACTTATATACACAGACCAATTCTCCAACGGGCATTGATTCTGATTCATTAATCTTAGCTTGGTCAACTATTTTTTAGCGATCGAGTAGCATTGACAGATGTTTTTACCCAATATCAGTTATAGTCAAAAATACCATCCCAATGTTGGTCTAGACGTTGTTTTGCTTTATCGAGTTCAATCGCGACATAATGACTTCCACTTTGGCTAACGAGCTGCATTCTTATAAGCTTTTCTATTGCATCAGAAATTTCGAAATCTAAGTGGCATTGGTATTTATCCATAAACCAAGATTCAATCACTTGATCTAATGATTTGGCGTCAAGCCCTTGAGGCGTTTTGAGTAAAAAGGTATATGCTAGTATGGCTTCTTTGAAATCTTCCTCTTCTGCTGCATCGATCAATGTGTGAAATACGCCAGCATTGTTGTCTAGATTTTTAAAGTAAAGGTTATCCGATAGTGCTTTCATAAACTTTATCTTGCGGTTTTTAAACTTACTCCACTCTTTAAAAATAAAACTGCCAAATATGCCCAAACCGAGTGCGAGTGAAATAAAATGTTGTTGGGTCATCTCTACTGCATCTTCGCGTAAACCTATCCAAAAGGCGAACAAAGCAGATAATAATAATATCGACGCGCCTAACTTAGTGATTAAGACGACCGCGCCACCGACGAGTGCTGAGCCTCCGATAACCACTTTATCAATAGGACGCATTTTCACTTCACTGTTAGGAAACAGCATTTCTAAATCGGCTTTCGGTACGTTTTGAAAAAGTTTAACTATGGTCGAACCCGGTTCAAAACCGACGGGCAGTTTCTTTTTTTGAACAAAGTGGGCTTTATCTTTAAGAGTGATAAAAATGGCGACCCGATCATAATTAGTAAAGTGAATAGTTTGTTTTCTAAGGCCCCAAAATGACGTTATCGTTTCATCAAGTTGGCGTTCACCACGGCGATAGAATACCACTTGCTCAAAGTCATCAAATTCGACCTCCAAACGCACTTTAAAAAGCGATTCTTCGGTGAGCGCATCTTGTAAATCTTGTTCGGTAATTTTTTCAAAGTTTGCTGCGTTTAATACGGTGGCAAAATCTTCGGCAAATAATGTTTGGCTTTGCTCGCGCTGCTGCACTGAGATAGGGGTTAATTGAAGCGTATCCGCATTCGGGTCAAAAGGGGCGTAATTATTTTTTAAAGATTCTAATAGCCCGTGATACTCAAAATGGATCAGGCTAGCCAGTAGTTCACAAAATTGTTCAAATGATGAAGAGCTGATATCTGGCGTAACCTCTTGCAGGCACATTTTAACAATATCTTGTTTTCTATAAGGAATAAATCGATCGGCAGCCATAACTTTCATGAGTTGAACAAAACAGCTTCTGAGTGTAAGTGAAATTTCTGTGCAATGGAATCTAAGAAAGTTTCTCGCTATAGTAGTTAAGGTGGACCAATTTAAGGACAAATAATGAAAAAGATTCAAATGTTTACAATGTTTGCCGTCGGCGCGCTGTTAGTGGGTAACCTGTCTAACGCTTATGCGAGTGATGTTCCTCAAAATATGAATATTTTTTAAATCACCGATAAAAAACAATCAGCGCAAGATTTTAAACCTGCCCCAGACAAAATGACCACGACTTTTGGCAAGCTCAATTTCGAAGGTGGTGCGTTTCCTGATAAAGAATCGACGGCAAAAATTTATGATGCACTCGACTTACAGCGCGCCACTCAGGCGTATATGGATTTTTTTCCTGCAATGTCTTTGTATACCATTATCAAATCACAAGTGCGTGATTTCGGCCTTAAAAGCTCATCGGATATTGGTGTCATGGCAGACTTTATGACCGCCAATGAAAATTATTTAACCGGTAACAATATTACTGTTTACGCTTTTGCCTCTTTGGATTTAGGTGTTGATGGCCCAACAGTGGTTGAAATCCCCCCTGGTATTTACGGCACGGCAAACGATGCCGCGTTTAAATATATCACTGACTTTGGTCCAACAGGACCTGATGAAGCCAAGGGCGGAAAGTATTTGTTTTTACCACCAGGCTATGAAGGAAAAGTGCCAGAAGGTTATTTTGTCATGAAGTCAAATGGTCATCGTATTTGGGCGATGATGCGCGGTTTTGGTGAAGTGGGTAATGGCGAGCAAGCCGTTGCTTGGTTCAAAAAAACGCTTAAAAGTTTATCCGTTAGCGAAAGGGCCACAAGCAAGTAAGGCGGTAAATGCAACGGGTATGGGCGCAAATACTTTACCACCGGAAGATAGCAGCTATTTCACCTTGCTTAATGAAATTATTCAGTATGAGCCTAGCTCATTATTTGATGCAGAAAATTTAGGTCGCTTAGCGACCTTAGGTATCGAAAAAGGTAAACCGTTTAACCCTGATGCGCGAATGAAGCAAATATTTGAGCAGGGTGCTAAACAAGGTGTCGCTATGTCTCGGGCGATTTTATATTCAAGCCGTGAAGCTGATATTAATTACTGGCCAGAACGTCATTGGGAAAAAATGTTTGTTCGCAATACGGAATTTTCAGTTAGCGATCATAATGACATCGACGCAAGAACGCTGTGGCATTATCAAGCCATTGTTGTTTCGCCCAATTTGTTATCAACGATACCGAGACGTGGTACTTCATACTTAACTTCATTCAAAGATGACCAAGGTGCTTTCTTGATGGGGAATGAAAACTATCGATTACGAGTACCAGCCAAGCCACCGGTGAAAAAATCCTGGGCAGTGACCGCCTATGATCCGCTTAGCCGTAGCTTGTTAAAATCAGATGGGCCGATTAACGTCGGTAGTTTAGGCGACCCAGTCGTCAATAAAGATGGCTCGGTAGATATTTACTTTGGCCCAGGTAAAGCGCCGAAAGGTAAAGACAAAAATTACATTCAAACCGACCCTAAAAAAGGTTTTTTTGTTGTCTTCCGTTTCTATGGTCCAGAGAGTGGCTATATTGATAAAACTTGGGTCTTAAACGACTTCGAAAAACTATAAATTAAATCTCCTTGCACTGTCTTCTATTGACATACTTGGAGTTTTGTTAAGAGTGAAATGGCGATTAACTGTAATGGTTTGCTCGTCTGCATACTATCAACAAAAGCAAAGTGTTAGGTGAGTTTGAGCTAAGCCCCGATGAAAAATATACAACACAGGGGCTTAGTTTTGACTAGCTATTTTGTGACAATAGATTTTCCTTTTAATGCCACGGGTATCATAATGTGTGCATAATCAGTATCACCCCACATAACGTATGGTCCGCCATCTTTTGGATTAGTCGTCACTCCTTTAAGTAGATGTTTGGGCACTATGATCATCATATGTGGGCCAGTCTCGACATAATCATCGGCCTTCATATGATTTTGATGATAAGGCGTTGAGTTGCTTACTCCTGAACCCGTTGGTTCACCTTGAAGCATATAAGAAATGCCAATTTGTTCGGCTGTGAAAGGGGCTTTAGAGCCTACAGCTTTCATCATCGCCATCCAAGTAGCGTCGTTACACATAGGAGCCTTGTCACCTGGCATAGTGTCTGGCATACAAGTCCAGCCATTTGTTCCTTTCTTCAACATCGCCCCATCGGAGTCTATTATTGTAGCTTGCTTACTAACAGATTCTGGAGCTGCAGACATGGCTCTATGGATTTTTTCTATAGTATTTTCTTTACTGAGTGATGGTGCGATAAGGATCAATGTCGACATCACGAGTGCGATACAAGTATAAATTTTCATGGTATTCCCTCACATATATTAGGTTTAATTCACCCGAGAATTAAGCTACTTGTTCTAGGGTCTGTTGATCCATCGGACAGTGTTTGTTGGTCATTTTTACCGGGTTATTACCTTTTATCTGGAACAACCACATGACCAAGGCTCTACCTTGCATAAATACCCAACAAACTACTGCAAAAACATCACAAAAGTTCAACAGACCCTAATATTCCATGAACAATAAATAGGCAGGTGTTCCCTAAAGCTAGACGAGCTTCTAGCTGATGTCTAATAAAGCGACTGGTTATGCAGTTAGTATTAAAGCACTTAGGGTGATATCAAAGCTCAAATTTTTCTTAACTAATAGGTGTTTAGCAACTATTTAATTAATTTATACGGCTGTCTATTTGTCGATGAAATGATCGATTAGTGTTATTATTGACCGAATAGACAATTAGCTATACTCGCCACTTATGTTTAAGCTTAGCAATGACTTTAATAAAAATAATGCAAGCAACCGATTAACTTATATTCGAATCACTATAGCATTAGTGGTTTATGCCATGGTGGTCGGTGCAATGGTTCTAAGCTTGAATATTAGGGCTGAATCACTCGTTATTCCCCAGTTTTCTGATCTCACTTTAGGTAAATATACACAATATTTTCAAGAACAAAACGGCAAAATTTCTCTGGCTCAAGCTCGTCAACATTTTAGCGTCTCGAAAGTAAAAAAGGGCACTAGCAACTCTATTTCTTTAGGTCTTGGCGTTGATCCCGCATGGATGAAATTTACCGTCACAAACACAAGTGCTATTGAGCAAAAGTACAGATTGTCCATCGAAACGCCGTGGCTTGACTATGTCGACACTTGGCTGATTAGCAATGACAAGGTAATAAAACACATACAGGGTGGCGATGCTTACCCTTTTGAACGCAGGCCAATGGCATATCGATTTTATGCTTTTGAACACCAATTCAGCCCAGGTCAAACCGATGTTTATATTAGAGTTGAAACTCAAGGACCTATGGCGCTGCCAGTAAAATTTAGCTCGACTGAAGCAGGCATTAATAACGACATTGTTAATGGCTATCAATATGGGTTTTTATACGGAATTATGTTCGCGTTGGCATTATATAACTTAGTGCTGTTCGTTTTTATTCGCCAAAAAGAGTACGGCTTATACAGTCTGTATCTGATTGGGTTTATATTGAATAGCCTGTCTTACACTGGACAATTATATACGGTAGTGACGGTCGATTTAGGAGCATATTTTCAAGATTGGGTCGATATATTCTTAATGATCACATACAGCGTGGCGGGATTGCACTTTGCACGTGTACTATTGCGCACCAAAGACTATGCACCGAGTTTAGATAGATTTGTTCGTTACACAACATTGTTTATCCCTTGTGGCATGTTGGTTGGTTTTATTTTCAATCAGCTGTTTTTCTCAATGATGTTAGCTTTCTTACTCAATACTTGTTTCGTTACGCTTTTTGTTGCAATGGGGGTTCGAGCTTTGGTGGCTCAAAAACCATTTGCCGTCATTTTTTTAGTCTCCTCAGTGACTGCCGCCATCTGCATTACTATATCTACCCTAGCAGTTGCAGGGTTTTTAGTGCCATATAATGACTATACATTTAAAGCGATTGAAGTCGGCATGGCGTTTGAGGCAATTTTACTTGCGGTTATGTTGGCAAGGCAATTTCGTATGGCCCAGCTTGATAAATTAATTGCAGAAACATTTGCACGGACTGACACCTTAACTCAACTCAATAACCGTAGAGGTTTCCAAGATTCAGCAAAGCCTATTTTGCAAAATATCATTCGTGAACAAAGAGATGTATCTATTATTCTAATTGATATCGACTTTTTCAAAAAATTTAATGACCAATATGGTCATGATGTTGGAGACAAAGTATTAATCGCCGTTGCTCGATGTATTACTGAAACCTGTCGTAAAGGTGATGTATTAGCGAGGTGGGGTGGAGAAGAGTTTATCGTATTCCTGCCGGAAACCTCTCAACAACAAGCAATACTTCATGCTGAACGCATAAGGGTTGCTGTCGAAAAACTCGATGTCAATATTATTAAGGTGCCACTTTCTATTACCGTGAGTGTAGGAGTTGCAGGCACTAAAAATAGTATCTTTAATGAAGAGCGATTTAACTTCAATTTACTTGAGCCAATGATAAACCAAGCTGATCGATCCTTATATGTTGCCAAGCAAAGTGGAAAAAACCAAGTTCACACGTCCATGTGATCATTACTTTCTTCCGCATAATAAGTTGTTACAGTGCTTGGCTATACCTATTGATGGTGTATTCTCGCTAGATAATCAATTATTTAATGGGTTTGGTATTAACTACAACGCGACCTTGAACTTTACCTTCGATTAACTCTTTAGCGATATCAACAGCTTCAGATAAGCTAATATCAGTCGCAATATCATCAAATACTTCTGGTTCAAGGATTTCAGAGAGCCGTTGCCAAGCTTCTATTCTATCTTCCAATGGTCGCATTACGCTGTCTATGCCTGCTAACGTTACGCCACGTAAAATAAAGGGCATTACTGTGGCAGGTAAATCAAATCCTTGGGCTAACCCACAAGCAGCAACAACACCGCCATACTGCATGCTGGCACAGACATTGGCTAATGTGTGACTGCCAGCTGAGTCAATTGCGCCTGCCCAGCGTTCTTTGGCTAACGGACGGCCCGGCTCTGATAAAGTGTTACGATCAATCACTTCTGCCGCTCCTAGTTTTTTCAAATACTCTGCTTGGTCAACTCGGCCAGTTGATGCGACTACTTTGTAACCTAGTTTTGCCAAAATCGATATTGAGAAACTTCCAACACCACCGTTTGCGCCCGTCACCAAAATCTCACCTTTGTCTGGGGTGATCCCATTTTTTTCAAGTGCTATGACACAAAGCATTGCAGTATAGCCGGCCGTGCCTATCGCCATTGCTTGGTGAGGAGAGATCCCCTTTGGCAACGGAATGAGCCAATCACTGTTTAAACGTGCTTTTTCTGCTAATCCGCCACAGTGATTCTCACCGACACCAAAGCCATTCAGTAGTACAGTGTCGCCAACATTGAACCGATCACTTTCACTGTGTTCAACTGTCCCTACTAGATCAATACCTGGAATCATAGGGAATTGTCTTACTACTGGGCTCTTTCCTGTGATCGCTAATGCGTCTTTATAGTTAATTGTACTGTACAAAACATTGACAGAAACATCGCCTGTGGGCAGAAGGCTGTCGTCAATATCTTTGACTGCCGCTCGGTAACCTTGATCGTCTTTTTCTATTAAAATACCTCGAAACATCTTGTTCTCCTTATTTAGACTGATCGTCTATAAATAGTAAAAAAAATTACTTATTTGGGTAAGCCCGAAATAAATTGATTAAAGTATTTTTCCGAAAAGATCATTAGGATCTCTCTGGGTGCTATTCTTTTATCCGGATTCACAGCTATGTTGTATGAGATCGTGTGGATCAGGATG
>PJEL010000188.1_pt1 | contig 73549 bp, 51 predicted proteins | sample 1853271 | NCBI WGS metagenome assembly PJEL01 (sample SAMN08108733, study PRJNA415343) | Invertebrate metagenome, whole genome shotgun sequencing project. | host: Globobulimina | place: Sweden: Gullmar Fjord | collected 2015-08
GAAATCGCAGGGGGCATTGTCAAAGCTTGAAAATAGCCTTTCTGATGCTAATCAAGAACTTGCAATTGCCAAGGGCCGAGTCAAGTATGCTCATGCAGAGGTGAAACAATTGAAGGAAGAACTAAAGCAAGCAAATTCAAAATCAGAGGAAAAAATCGAGGCCAAAACAGCAGCTCTAACAGAAATGCAGAGAAGGGCTTCATCTGCGGAGGCAAAAGTAGACTTGCTCCAGGAAGCCGTGAGAATATCAGAGGAGAAAGTTGCGAGGCTAGAAATAGAGAAGAATGCTAGGATCTCAGTGCCTCTAGTAGAAAGAACAACTGAAGTTCAATCCATCCAGGACAGTGATCTTGACAATGTTGCCAGATTCAATGAGTTACAAGCTGAGATCAAAATCCTTAGAGAGGAACTGGTCTCATCCCAAGAGGCTTTGGCAGGGTCAACAGGTCACGCAAAACAATACGAAACAATCGCTCAAACAGCAGAAGAGGCCTTAAAATGCAATCAAGCTGATTTTGAGAAGTTTAAAAGGGATGCTGCCAACCGTGTTTCATCTTTAGAAGCGGAGGTGAAGAGACTGAGAGTTGAGCTGTCTAAGAAGGATCTTGCTATCAAGGAATTAAAGCATCAAGAAAGCACAATTCGTCTAGAATGCGACAATCTAAGGGGTGTGATAGATGCCGAAAAGCGCAATGCCAAGGAAGAAATACACCAGGCATTCCAGAATTTAGAGAAGCAAGAGCAGAGAGTCTCTGAATTGACGGAGGATGCTCAGAAGCTGTCTAAAGACATAACTGAGATAAGAAAGGCTTATGATGCTGAAGTTGTTGCTCATGGCGATGCGATGAGGCGGATTGCATCAACAGAATCAACCCTTGAAGAAACTCAGAATCGTTTGAATTCGGTGCTAGAGGATCTTGACAAAGAGAGGGCTTCCAGGATGCGAGCAGAGTCGGAACAGAAGGTAATGCTACATGAGGAAAGTAGAAAAGTACAAAGTTTGCAGAAAAATTTAGAAAAAATGTCGAAAATACGGGACACCCTCCAACTGGAGCTAGAATCTTTGGCAAAATCTAGTGGTCCTGATATTAGCAACTTATCAAACAGCATGAAATTGCTAAGACAAGAACGAGAAGCTGCAGAGCTAAATCTTTCACTCTGTGAAAGAGAGGTAGTCCGACTAAGGCAAGAAAATTCAGTTGCTAAAAGAGCTGTAGAAGAAGCTAGAGCACAATTATCTGCTGAGCTGGAGCGGCAAAGCACGAAAAAATCACAGATGCAAGAAAGCCACGCCAATTATATCGAGCAAATTAGCATCACGCGAGAGAGTAATATTGCACTTCGATCAGATAATTTAGAAAAGCAAAACCAGATAGAAGTTCTTAATGAACAAATTAGGCAAAATCAAGCTATGCTCGATCCACTGAATTTAAAAATCAAAGAAAAAGAATCACAGATTGCCAATCTGAAAGAAGAAATAAAGGTTGCTATTGAGTCAGCTCAACGATGGGAAAATAGAGCAAAATCTCTATCTGAGAAAGCAGGGAGCTTAAATGCAGAGGAATATGAACAAGTAAAGTTGGAACTAGATGAAGTTAAGCATGATTTGGTCTGCCATCAGGAAAAGTATAATGTCTTACTGAGAGAAAAAGAAGAACTGGAGAGCCGATTAAAGGATACTGAAATAGTTGCTCACAGAGCAAACGCCAATACCAATACTATAAAAAAACAGCTGGATGAGCAAAGGAAGAAGATAGATGCCTCAAACAAGTCAATGTCTGAATTGTCCAAGAAGCAACAAGAAGAAAAAGAAAAGAAAATTCTAGAGATCACGCAGGAAAAGAATGCTCTGGAAATAAAGGTTCAGGAGCTGGTTAAAAAAGAGGAAGTATGGAAAGAAAAGGCAAAAAATCTTTTGAGTAATTGTGAGAAATCTAATTTGGCAAAGAAACAAGCCGAATCTCAGGCCAAGTCCTTAAAATCTCAACTAGAGAGTTTGCGAAATGAGATTGCCTCATTAAAATCCTCATCCGAACAAGTCACCAAGGTGCTAAATATAGCTGTAAGTGACGAACCAGAGGCACCTGGAAAAAGAAAAATAGAAGTCGAGCAACAAAAAGAGATGGCAGCAAAAAAACCCAGAACAGCACCAGATGGATGCCTGCCGTCAAATATAGAGGCCTCAAAACATAATCAAAATGTATCAACTAATATGACAACAGGCAAGAATATCGTTGATGTAGCCATTCGGAAAGCAATAGGAAAAAATACAGAATCCACAATGAAAGTGACTCAACCAGATCCAGAAATCCTGGACAGAGAAGAGAAACCTTTGCATGGTACCAGTGAGAAAGGTGCAAATAATCCAGAAGAAAGAGAAATAGAAAGGTCGAAGACCATTTCAGAGGCTCCTCAAGAGGAACAAGCCATTGAATTTAAGCAAGTTGGTGGATTGGAGGAAAACTTAGGAGATCCAGAAGACAAAGAGGATAATATCTTACCTCTTAGCACGCCTGGGGAAAATGATAATCCCAGACTAGCAGATGAAAGCGCGGAGCATCAAGAAATAATCGAAGAAGGCTTAAACGAGAAAACGAGATTTGTGCACGAAAAAGATGTTCACATCAGCAACGATGAGGGAAACGAGGATATGAAGCAAGCAGATGAAGATAAGCCAGATTCTCCTAAGAGAAAAACCAAGAGGACCAAAATCCAATGGAAAGATACATCAAAGTAAGAAGACTCATATTGCCTTTATCTAAGCAAATATTACATTGGCATTACTGTAATGAACACGATAAGGAAACGCCATAAATATCAAGAGTTGCTGGCCTCAATGTCCCGATTTTTGTTTTTTACTGTTTCATTGATCTTATCTGCAAAACTATCTGTTAGCCTTTGAATGACTTTTTCCATTGCATGTTGTTCATCCTTACAAGAGAGAGACTTTGCACAAGAAGCCATCGCTAGTTTTCTCGCATGTCGGATTGAGACTCTAGCTGCTTCAGCTTCACTTCTGCACAACTTCTTCATGGCTTCAAGAGTCTCGTGTGTTGGAGGGGGAACAGGAACGAGTATCTCTTGCCCATCAGGCTTGGGATTGAGTTCAAGAGGAGATGAAGAGATGCTAGATAATACCGATTCCACCAGGGAATGATCAAAGACAGTGACTGCAAGAAGTTGAGGACTTTTTACACTCACAGTTCCCACTGCCTTCATTGGCAACCTTTCTCCATATGCCTCCACTTTGAGATGATCAAGCATTCCTGGGGTGGCTCGACCCATGCGAATATTTGCCAATTCATGCTGCAAGTGATCAATTGATTTCTCCATCAACCTTCACACCATTCAATGACGTGTTCAGAAAATTCGTTTGTAATAAGACAGGACAAAAGTACAGACCTTGTATATTCCTCTAGCTCAAAGGCGGATTTCTCTTGTTCTTTTCCCAAATCTCGTTTCTCTGCAATTATATATCAAGTCGTATTACTCAAAGTGATACTTCATTACTCACTTATATCGCACAATATTAAGGTTTGCGTACTTTTCTTCGAAAACTCTCTAACAAAAAGTTCCTGGATTCCACTACGCCGGTTTGTTTGAATGTCCAAAATATGTTGAGATCTACGAAAATAAACAGTCGTTAGCCATATATCTTCACACATCAACATATTTCTCGGTGAGAGGTTTCTATACCCACCTGGCAAGTCTCTTTATCACCGCAAGGATATTCCTCTCTTTCGTCAACATTCCTATCACTATCTTGCTTGCTTGCTTGAATGGTTCTGAATTACAAATAAATAAATTGAAATATGCATGGTCACAGCCTGCTCGCTGGTTCGTGTAACAAATCTCGAAGCACAGGTTTCCATCCTGGCCCTTCCTGGGTCTTGTTAAATGGTGTTGACTGAGCAGCCTCAAGCAATGCTTCGTATATATTGCCATCACGCCTACCAATAGCAGAATTGAGCAAGTAATCTTCATAGCCAAATGAATCAACAAGGGCAACAGCATTTTTCCTGAGATCTCTGCACAAAAGTTTGAACTGTTGTCTGACCATCCGGTGCTGTTCTGGTAGAGCATGGGCACTTTCCAAAAGTTCGCACCCAGATTCTTTCAAGCAAATGAGACCAAATAACCTCAAAATTTGCTCAAGTATGGCTATACTTTCTTTGTGCGTGTTTGCGTCTAGTTTTGCAAGGGCAAGCTCCTCTGAAAATGCATTGTATAGAACCAACCTGCAATGTGCCTTTGATACTTGGATCAGATCCATCGTAGATTGATTCCACGCCTCACCTTCGACTACTAAATCACCAGATGAAAGATCTTGAAGTTTGAAGATGGCTCCATCTGCCAAATAATCTTCCACATGTTTGAGGGCAGTTGTGACAGCATGAGGATTTTCCCAATCTGCTGGGGACATCACAATGCTTTTCACGCATGCTCCTCGTCTCATATCTCCAACAGAATTTTGACGTTTTTTAATCAAATATCGAGCCATTTGAAGGTACATAACATTATTATCGCCCTCCCAAGTCACGTTCTGGACATACGATGTATAAATTGTTGGGAGACCAGAAAGCACAGAATATCCCTGTCCACCACATGTTCGACGGCATTCTTCAATGCCTTCACTTGCGATATCAGTGCAAAATGCTTTTAAACCAGATGATAGTGCATGTAGACTTGGTAACGCGGAGAAGTCATTCCTCTCTCTAGCCTTCACAAAATCATGGTACATTGACATCATTTGTTTCCCCATGAATTTCAACGCAAATGTCTTTGCAATAATAGGAATGAGTGCTTCGTAGACATTCTCGTAATCTAGAATCTGAAGTTCTCTACGATTCTGATCAGGCGAGCTTTGCCTCCTAACTGCAGTGTACCGGACAGCTATTGTTGCAGCTCGACCCAAGAAGTCCCCAGCATCTCTTACAATTGTGGCCCTCACATACACCATGGTCGCGTAGCTGGCCTTTGAATTCTGAGCAGGCGGGGGAACATAAGTCCCATCTTTATTCACCGAAGAATATCGCATCAGCATCGCATCTCTAGGAACCAGAAAATGATCAAATCTTAGAAACCCATTGTCCACCCCATTGTATCCCATTTTTGGTCCAATATCCCCTACCTCAACACCAGGAAGTGGTAGATGTGTGGACAAATCACGAATTTGCACAATAAAAGCATGTGGACCATAATCCACACCACGAGTCACCAGTCTAGCCATCAGGATTGCATGTGTGCATGTCTTCCCAAGCCCACCAGGCCACCACTTGGTTGATGTCAGTGTTGGTGAATGAATTACGAATCTTTCACTCTCTGGATCATAGACAGCAACAGTCTCCAATCCTCGCAAGAAAGTACCATGACCCAATTCAGTTTGAGCATATGTTCCTATTAATTGTAAATTCATACAAAGAGGCAGCCACGTTGCCTGTTGCTCATCAGTCCCCTGTGACAAAATGGATGGAATGAACATCCCAATGTGGAGTTCAAATCCACCGGGAAGGAACAGCAATTGCCTCATTTCAGCAGCATCTCTGATATCCAGATTTTCCTCCCTCATCAAACGCCAGATCCCAACTGCCCCACGAAGCCCAGCCACGTGCTCCTCCTCCCTTGTCATATTATATCTTCCTCTCTTGTCTCCCCAAGGTTTTGTCTTCATGATCTCAATCAGTTTCCTTCTCTTAACGATATTATCCTTACCACCATTCATATATTCACTTAGATTATCAGATGAAAATGTAGCCTTATCTCTTTCCATCGCAGCATCTTTCCTTGGGTCAGAGGTCGACTGAATGACAGAAGTGACAGCCTGTCCCACCAAACGCTTGACTCGTTCATCATCCATCATTAGATATATAATATTAATGCTATCGTAAGAATACGAATCATATACGTATGACACCGTAATAGATAACTAAAGGTTGTATCATACATGATATGTATATACAGTATAATGTATCATGACATTACTGACTGGTAGTACGACAAGTGGATCACTCGTGATCAGTACTAGAGGTGATATCTCTCCCAACAGACACGTGTATGATGATGATGATGAAGAAGAAGAGTATCTGGCATATGCTCATGCAGATCTCTCCCTCTCACTTGGCACATGCACATGAGCAGAATTCACTGACGTACAAACTCATACTGGTAGATTCACATCCAAGGCATTAAAAAATTAAATTAGTAATAGTAGTTTCATAGAGTGACATTCTTTACAGGATACCAGATAGATTGGACCTACAGTGGTCGGATCAACTCGACTCAATCACGTGGTCTCACCGAGTCACCTCTTCTTACTGACGCAGTAGTTGTACTCGGTTGGATACTTCTACTTATGAGTGAAGAGATAGACAAACACGTACTTTCCAAGTACGAAATTCAAAAGAAATTGGGCAAAGGGGTACGTACGGTTGGAACTTCCAAGGTCTCTTGAAGAAGAGACACGAACTGATCATGTATGTCGTGCTTGGTTACGTTACTCTCGGGATGTGGGTTACTTGTTGGTGTATTACCATGGTGACTGATCATGTGCAGGCATATGGGATAGTCTGGAAGGCGATTGATAAAAAGAATAATCAGACAGTGGCTTTGAAGAAGATCTTTGATGCCTTTCAAAATGCAACAGATGCCCAGAGAACTTTCAGAGAGATCATGTTCTTGCAGGAGCTGAATAATCATGATAACATTATAAAGTTGTTGAATGTACTCAAGGCTGAGAATGACAGGGACATCTACCTGACATTTGAGTATATGGAAACTGATCTCCATGCAGTGATTCGGGGGGGTATCTTGCAGGAAATACATAAACAATACATCATGTACCAAATATTCCGATCTTTGAAGTATATGCACTCTGCGCAGCTGCTCCATCGCGATATTAAGCCAAGCAATGTTCTTCTGAATAGTGACTGCCATGTGAAAATGGCTGATTTTGGACTTGCTCGTTCAATTGCTCAACTGCACAGTGAAGAAGGAAATCCAGTCTTGACAGATTATGTTGCAACTAGATGGTACAGGGCACCCGAAATTTTGTTGTCGTCGTGTAGATATACTACCGGTGTTGATATGTGGGCATGTGGTTGTATTCTAGGGGAATTGATCCACGGCAAGCCTATTTTCCCTGGATCTTCTACAATGAATCAGTTGGATAGGATTTTGGAAGTTACAGGGCGTCCATCTGCGGAAGACATCCAATCGATCGAGTCGCCGTTTGCAGCAACCATGGTTGCATCTATGAAGGCACCAGAAACTCCTCGGTTGGAGGCAAAGTTTCCTTCAGCATCTCCAGAGGCTCTAGACTTGCTCAGTAAATTGATGCATTTCAATCCTGAAAAGCGAATAAGTGCTGAGGAAGCTTTACAGCACCCATATTGCGTCCAATTTTACAATCCAGATGATGAACCGGTAGCTGGGAGAACAATAACAATTCCAATCGATGACAACACAAAATATAGCATATCGCAGTATAGAGACCGTCTTTATTTGGAAATAGTAAAAAAAAAGAAAGAAATCAGAAAACGGATGAAGATGAAAGAGGCAGCAAAGCTGGCAAAAGCAAAGGCAAAGAGCAGCAACAAGCAGAAACCATCATCTTCATGATGAAAAGCATTTTTCTATCCTAATCTGTGACTCTGCATGGGTGAGAGCCTGTCTAGCGTGATTCATTTCTCCTTGAGCAATTTCATCATATAAAAATTCTGTATTCTCCTCCTGCACGAACCCGCAAGTATTATTTATCCTCTACTCAATTCCAGCTGAATGCAAGTTGCATACACAATCAAAACACGTCAAAAAGAAACACGTACGATGAATGTATTTAGATCCTTGATTGCTAATTTGAGCCTTTGCTTCGCATCTGGGACCATGGCAATTGATTCATTCATGATATTTTCCTGCATAAGAATGCTTTCAGTTTTTGTGTCAAGGAGATTGATGAATACTCTGACAGCCTGCACACGAGATACACACCGCAAACTTGATATCGTAAGGATCTCCACCATCATTCTTCATCTTTTGTACCCGCTCCCTCTCCATGCGTTCTTCTTCTCTGTACAGTTGAAGTTCTTTCGTAATCCTAAGGACAATGTTCGTTTTAATCGAAAGAGCCTTTACGTGTTCTGAAACCATTCTTCAATTAAATCAATCTCTGTATGACAAGAAAGAAGTATTAATGAAATATATTATGTAGCAGAGAACGCGATTCTTCGAGCATGATCACCATTCGGGTCAATTGAAGGCTGGCGACCCTTGGGCACCCACTGACCAGTTGGGGTGAGCTAATGACCAAGGTTGACTCTCCAACTTTAGCCGTGGTTTTTGATCAAAACAAAAAGGCATTCCACATAAAACTAATCATATTTTCAAATTTGTAGAATACTTGTCAGGCATATCGTCGGAAGATGTCTCAGAACACTCCAATACTATGCAAGACCATGGAAGCATGGGATACAGATTTTGACTGGTCCACATACCCAAGGCTGCCTGTGCAGCTCGAACATCCTCATGAGAAAGGCGTTCATCTGTCATCAATACATCAAATGGAGCGACTTTGCCACTATCAACTAATGGCAGCCATTTTCGTCCATCTAAATAGGGCAAAGATACGAGCTGAGACTTGTGAGAGGTGTTGAATGCAACATATACATCATTATTGTTTCCATGCCCTTTCAAAGTTAAAGCAAGAAATCTTGACTCTTCACTCCAATCAGGATTTCCAGGCTCCAGACCATGCCAGTCTATGTCGGCATCGGATACGTAATGCGATCTTCGAAATGCAGAGAAGCGTTTCCTTAATGCAATCATTGCCTTTGTAAATCTCAGCAGTCCATCCTTGTCATTCCTGGCAGCATCCCAATCAAAATAGTTCAATTTCGAGTCATGGCAGTATGTATTGTTATTTCCATACTTTGTGTGTCCATACTCATCACCCATTAAGATCATTGGGACACCATTTGACATTAGAAGAGCTGACATAAAATTGCGCATTTGCCTAGCACGTAGCTGGTTCACATTCAAGTCTGCTGTGTTACCCTCCGCTCCACAGTTCCAGCTCAAATTGTGACTTTCCCCATCCCTGTTATCCTCACCATTTTCTTTATTATGTTTCTCATTATATGAAACTAGATCGGCCAGAGAAAAGCCATCGTGTGCAGTGATGAAATTAATTGAAGCTGTTGGGCCTCTTCCGGACTTCCATCTACTCCCACCGTTGTTTCCCCACCAATCATGCTCTCCAGGCTCATTAATATAAATATTTGGGGAGCCACAAAGAGATGCCGCAAATGATCCAGCCCAATTGCCATCTGTGCCTTTGATGAATTGCCTTGTTGCATCTCGAAAATGACCATTCCACTCTGACCACCTTCCACCATAGTGCGGGAATGCACCTACTTGATTTAATCCATCACAATCCCAAGCTTCTGCAATAAGTTTTGTTTTTGAGAGTATTGGATCTGCTGATATCGCTGCTATCAATGGGGGATCCGATAGCGGGGTTCCAGTGGGTTCTCCTGCTCCCTCTGGGATGATGCCTATTGCAGGTTCATGTCCACTTGCGCCATTCTCTTCGATATCTGATGTTTCTGACCATTCTCCCGACATATTAGAAGGAAAATATTGTTTCATAGACGTTCCGCGAGCTCCAACACTCTCTTCAGATCCATTATTCACTGGGTGCCATAATGAATGTGCCCTCGTCATTATGGCTGCAAGATCAAATCTAAAACCATCTACATGCATTTCCTCGACCCAATACCGCAGACAATCGATGATAAATCGCATTGCAACCGGGTGGTTGCAATTAAATGTATTACCGCACCCTGAATAATTATAGTACTCACCCTGAGGGGCAAGCATGTAGTACACCCGATTGTCAATTCCTCTGAAAGAAATTGTTGGGCCATGCTCATTTCCTTCAGCTGTATGATTGAATACAACATCTAGAATGATCTCTATGCCTCTTTTGTGACATTCCTTCACGAGAGTTTTAAATTCATGCAGGACACCTCTTGATGCCTGTATTGCATTGTTTTCTGGCAAAGACATAGATTCGCTATATCGAGCCATTGGAGCAAAGAATCCGACAGTGCTGTACCCCCAATAATTGTACCGGTTAAAAGCATCTTCACCCAAAGATATCTGATAATATTCCAGTTCATTGAATTCATATATCGGCAAAAGTTCAACGGCATTGATTCCTAGATATGAGAGGTAGTCTAGCTTTTCAATCATTCCAGCGTATGTACCAGGACTCCTAACACCAGAGCTTCCATCAGCAGTGAAACCTCTTACATGAGCTTCATAAATGATTAAATCCTCCATCGGTATCTCTAAAGGCTTATCACCCTCCCAATCAAAAATATCCGCAGCCCCAGGAACAAGTGCTGCTGCCTGAGGCCATATCATATCACTTTCCTCCTTTGCCTCTGCAAGTTGCCCAAAGGATCTTCTGCTATTGTATATGCTCTTTGAATAAGGATCCAAGACAATCTTATCCGGTATATAGGTCAAACCAGCCGTTCGATCGGTCCCATTGTCCTCTGGCCCCCATATCCTATAAGCATAGAGCAACGTGTCAGATAAATCCTGAAATGCAATATGCCACACATCACCAGTTCTGTTCTCTTCGGGATCGAGTGATATTTCCAGCGAGACCCTGTTCTGCTTTAAATCATCTTCAATGAACAAGCAAAGGCTGACTGCCGTCGCATTCGATGCAAACAAAGCAAAATTAACAACATTCTGCATGCAACAACACAGTTGAGGATGAGCCATTGAGAGACTAAAGTCTTTACCTGGGAAGGGAACAACTTACCATATCCGCTGCAAATGTGGCTCCCATTGGCTCTGGTAAACCTGGAAGTGAGACGGTGTAGAGTTCACTGCCGCCTAATACATGATCTTTGGATTGGTCCAATGATGGGATTTCCTCAGTTGCTTTGCTACTCTCCTCAGTTGCTTTGCTACTCACACGTCGAAGAATCAGTCCACGACTAGGTTTCTTTTTTCTCAGCCATATGCTTTCTTGTGATATACTTGGGATTATTAATTCAGTATGAATCACATCTCTTTGTATAAATCCCAATGCATGACTCCGAATGTGCGAGGAAGGGTATCCCAACATGACTGTTGGCTTCCAAATTAAAATTGTCTTCAACTACCCTTTACGACACGCTATTTGAGTTCTCTCAAGAATATCAAAGCCCAATTAAAGACATATTTATAAAGAATTACAATGCACTATAATTCCTGACCTATACCGATGGTTCAAACTAGCGCAACGTCGTTGCGCAACGTTATTGAAGAAAAAAAGTTACAATATTGCGACTATCGATATCGATATCGATTGATTCACAAATCCAGCGAATAACATGTCCTTTAGATTTCTCTATTTTCCTCTTGGACTCAAGGAATCGGTGCTATGCTACCACCACAGGTATAATGGTTTCCAGACAGAAATATCTAAGGCAACAACAGAGTGTTGTCAGGAGAGTTTCAGGGACAGCAAAACCACTGTGTTTAACCCCACGGAGACGAGCCAGGAAATACAGGTTGCCTTGCCCCATGAGTAGCAACAACCAAGGGACTTCCATGGATGATGAAATATACAGAGTTCTGGACGAAGAACTCTGTTTTGGTAGGATAAAAAATAAGTCATTTCTTGGGGGAAGTAGCTGGAGTTCCTGCCTGCTCATTGAAACAGATGACGGACACCAAGTTTTTGCTAAAATAGCTCTTGGAAAGCCTAGTAGCCTTATGTTCCAAGGCGAGGCACTTGGTTTGAAAGCCATGTATGGTGCGTTATCACAATATTCATGCGTACAATTACATTGACAATTCTTACACTCATGCAGACACCAAAGCAATGACGATTCCAGAGGTATATCACGTAGGTGACTGTCCTGATTCCTCCAAAAGAGGTATAAAGGGATCCTTTATTCTCATGGAATATCTCAATTTTGATGGTAGAAGATCCACTTCCCAAAGGGCCTTGGGTGAAGCTCTTGCCAGGATGCATCTCACTCCACCTAGTCACCCAAAGGCAAAGGAAGGCTACTTTGGTTTTGATATTGACAATACTATTGGGGGGACTACACAGCCGAATACCTGGGAAGAGGACTGGGTCAACTTCTTCCGAACTCATAGGCTCAAGCATCAGCTCGACCTTGCGCAAGATTCCAAATTATCGCATCTCGGAAAGATCCTATGCGACAATCTTGATGTATTCTTCCCATCTGAAGTGTTGATTACTCCCAGTATTCTCCACGGAGACTTGTGGAGTGGGAACATCGCGAGCGTCCAAGGTAAACCTTCATTATTTGATCCAGCATGTTACTACGGACATCATGAGGCAGAATTTGGAATGAGTTGGTACGCCGCGACGAGGAAATCTACATCTATCGTAGCAATTTTGACTACGTATTGTATATGCACTGCAGGTGTGCTGGATTTGGGATGGAATTCTGGGACGCATATCATGCCCTAGTACCCAAGCAACCTGGATTTTCTGATAGACGTGATGTATACACCCTCTATCATTACCTCAACCACTACAATCTCTTTGGCGGAGGATATTATGGACAATGCGAATCTCTCCTGACAAGACTAGTCTCAAAGATATAGTCTTGTACGTACAGGAAGGTCTACCCTACCACTCTAACGTGGTTTTGATCTTGTCCAAAATGGAGCTCCATTGCTGAGTGGATCCTGAGATGACTGATGTCATAATACATTATGACATCATCCACAATCATGTCATGACACGTCGATCAACGATGATTGTACGTAATAATCATCCCTTGTATGCTGTGGTCATTTATAAATTTTATTTGAAACGTTCATTTGGATACTGTATGAGTACGACTGTTTCTTACGAGTGATACCGATTCGGACACGTCTCCCGCAATGTCGACTGACAAAGAAAGACCACGGCTCTCCGTGAATGCTAACCTATCTGAGGTTGCTAGGTCTACATGTGAAGGGTTGGATAGATTGTTGAGTGCTAAAAATGGTACGAACTCTTCTGGTGTCTTCGCGAGTCTTGCTCGTGACCCTGATGTCACACCACGACTCTTGCGGCCATATCACTGGACTTTCGTTCACGAGGTGCAAATATCATGCTATAAGATATCAAAGTCGATTTTCAAGGTATTCTGTAGCATCTTGTTAACATTGACTGTCTTCCTACAGGTATTGGAGAAAGGGATCAAACAAAACTTCCTGAAAGTAATAGAAATGGAAGTCATCCATACTCTCAAACTTCCTTATCCGACCAAGAGAAAACTTGCATTGCCATGCTCAGTAACGGACTGGTTGGTCTATCCCAGGAAGGTGTCAAGGCAAATGTTGATATCCCACAGCAGAAAGGATCTAAGCTGGTCCAGCTGAACCGCAGTAGAGCAGCAAAAATCCGCGACAAGAACAGGAGGGCGCAGCAAAAATATCGAGAGAAAAAAAAATTGCATGTGGCTAGGATGATTGAAGAGCTCGAGAGCAATAAGAAACAGATTGCCTTTCTGCAGGCTGAAAATATGAAGCTGGTTGGAGTAAGACATGCCTTGTCACAATCGTGTGCATTGCGAAACGCACTAGTGGCAGAACATAAGATACGAAAAGAAGGTGAGAATAACACAGCCAGTGATGGTGTCATACATGAATGTACTGATGGTGGCAGGGGCTTGGTGTACCCGAGTCTTGAAGATGTTTTTGAGTCTATTCAAAAAATAAGGGATGCTAAGAAGATCTTGATGGCAAGCGAAAATTTGAATATGTCAAAATTCCAGGAAAAGATTCTTGCTGAATTCTGGAAGTTCTCGTCCGCAGACTCAGCAGCCTTTGTTCATCTAATGGTGTGTGGCACAGTCTTGGCAGATGAATGCGAAGAGTCCAGCATTGCTTTCAAGGAACTTGTTCTTTCGATGATACAAAACAGAAATTTAAGGGATCTAACAGAAGCTGTTGATATCTTGGATCGCCTTTCAAACGACTTTGACAAGGTGATTTTCCGTGCACAGTATATTGGATCCAAAATGCTCTATTCCCCAAGATCTTTTTCTATGCTCTCATTGGGTTCACATCTCCAAGGCATCTCCCATTTCTCAGATACATACACAAAGGAATACGCTTCTCTGTTTAAAGTCTTAGAGAAGGTGTTTTCACCAGAACAATATGCCAGGCTGTGGTTAGAGAGCCCCACTGTTGCTGTCCCAGATGCACTCCAAATCTTGCATTGGATCAGTGAGAGCATCCAAGATGGAGTTCTAGACTAAGGGTGCAAATCTTCAAGATATTATCGAATCCGAGAGATGAACCCATTTCGCATCAAGTTTGAAGGGCATGCTGCGTACCCAGCCATGCACGCCTGCATTTTATTGTCTTTGTATCTTGTCTTTATTCTACCAATTCCTGCTTATAATCAAGGGGGTTACCTTGCATATATTGAGTATGGTTGTTCTTTATTTTTACTATATTGTATATACAATTACATATGTTTCTTCATGTTTGACTGGAAAAGGTTGCAGCCTACTCGCTGCAAAAAAGTATTACATAAACAACTGTTGGCAGTAACAACGTTAGTACACGACACATCCTTATACACGACTAAAAGTCCATATTTCGACTGCATTCTTCGAACCATTGTTTCCCCATAACACTCCAGCATCTCTGCACCACAAGATACTCAAGATCTATGGCATGTTTCAACTCTCCCAACAACTCACTTCCTAGTGACCCGTTCTTGTTCTGTCGAAACGAATTCACCGTGATGGATGCTTGACTGCCTTCTTTCGTCAATTCTTCTAGTAATGTCTCTATCAACTCTTCATCGCGTTGTAACTTTGAATACACTTCTCTTTTGATGATTCGGAGCTTCATATTCGTATCAGGGTGTGTCATCCTTGCTCTCCAAACAACTGTAGATATTTCATACTTTTTGCAATACGATTCTTCCTTCTGACATGGTAATTAAGGCGGTGATCTTTCACACTGTGCGATTTGCAAAGCCATCCGACTCATATTGTACACACATTAATGTGAGATTGACTCACTGAGTCCTGACTCACTGAGTCAAATGAGTCAAATGAGCTTGCTCAACCCGTAGCAAGCGACCATATCAGTCATACGTATTTGTACCCGTACAGGTACATTTCCATTTCCTTTCATTGATGATTTGAATCGATTACAACTAGTTGACAATCATGGCCACCTCTTGATGGATGTTGTCAGTTAAAGCATGGATGGCTTGTACAGGCAAGTGACAGTTCGAAACCCGGGAGATTTAAGGACATTACACCCTAAAAAATCAAAATTATCTCTTAATGATACGATAATAGATGATGTCCTTCAAGGTGGGTTCTCTACGAAAGAAATCAGTGAGCTCGTTGGTGAGGCCTCTTCAGGCAAGACCCAAATATGCCTTCAATTACTTGTTCATACTGCGAGGCCATCTTCAGAGAGTCCGCGAGGTCCTAATGACAATCGAAGGAGATCAAAAAGGCAAAAGGCTGTGTATTTCTATACAGAAGGTGGCGATGTGCCACTGGATAGACTGCGGGAAATTGCAAAGGAACGGTGTGGAAGTGTCCAGAGTCAATATGAGGAGATTTTGGAAAACATCTACACCGAGCACTCATTTGCATCTGAAGACGACCTGTATTATCGTCTTATACAATTGGAAACATTGTTATCAAATTCGGAGAGAGTGGAATGTCCTGTCAAAGTGATTGTGGTGGACTCGATAGCTTCCCTGTTCAGAGACATGGACATCAACCATATGGGAACAGCATTGGCTCGTCGTTCTGTATATTTTTTTAAAATAAGCTCTCTGCTGAAAAGATATGCCGACTTGTATGATATTGCCGTTGTGGTGACAAATCACGTCGTTGACCTTATGTCTGGTAAAGGAAGCATTGGGGCAACTTGCTCTTGCAGTGGATATTTTGAGTCATTCCCAGGATGTGCAGGACTCGATCTCATATCCAATTGCAAGCCAATATATCCAGCTCTTGGTCTCTCTTGGACGAATTGTATCAATGCTAGATTTTTCTTGTCCAAAGAATCTGTTGTCAATGAGCAAACACACCAACCATCCCCAGTTCTGTACAGAGGACCTATGGCTAGCAAGGATGGATCAGGGTTGTACGTACAGCACATCCTCCCTCAACTGCGTGGTATCCAGGTAGTTTTTAGCCCAGATTTACCTCAGTCAAAGGGACATTTCATAATACGCTGGGATGGTTGTTTTGGCATATCCAAGGACCATCTAAAGTCAAATTTAGAGTTACTCTCAATATGAAAGTATTGGTAACGTAGGCTCAGTGCCGAGTAGTAAAAGACCATCATGATGATACCCTGATCAGGTAATTACCTTGAGTGAATTTTAATATGAATCAAAGCCCGATCTACAATACCGTCTTTAGATATTAAATGCGCATTGTTGTAATTCCAAAGAGAAAGTTCACTTTGTAAGCTCGCAAGAGTCAAGTTTCCTCACTCTTGCTTGTTCATTTAGACCGATTACCACCATTTTTACCTTCAAACAAGTATGATAGATAAAGAGGGTTCTATTTGTGGCTTCGACTCGGTAGAAGCCGTCCTCGAGGTACGCTGAACAGAGTTTTGAAAGCTCTTGGGGTTGTTCAGGATGGTTACATTGAGATGTGTTTGACTTGATATGGCAACATCATGTGTTTTGCAGAATTATATTCCAGATGGGCCATTACAAGAAGTGAGAAGGATATTGTACGGAGAGAATATGGGAGAATCTGTTCAAAAGCTGTCCCTGTGTGTTGCACAAAATTCTGATGACACTCTAGACATTCAAGGGTACAAGTTTTCAGCCAAATCAGAACAACTGCGAACACCAAGGAGGGTGAAAATTGGACTTGTCCAACATAGCATCAAAGCACCAACGACTGCTCCTTATGAAGAGCAGCGCCAAAAAATCTTTCAAAGAGTGGCAGAGATAGCTGCACAAGCTTCAGAGAATGGAGTCAATGTCTTGTGCTTGCAAGAATGTTTCCATATGCCTTTTGGATTCTGCACGCGTGAAAAGGATTGGGCTGAATTTGCCGAACCGATTTCAAGCGGCCCCTCTGTTTGTTTTTGTCAAAAGATCGCAAAATCATATGGAATGGTCGTAATCTGTCCAATTTTGGAGAGAGATGAGATGCACGCCGATGTTCTTTGGAACACGGCAGTGATTATAGATGAGAATGGAACCATCTTAGGGTATCATAGGAAGAATCACATTCCCAGAGTCGGAGATTTCAATGAGAGCACCTACTATATGGAGGGCAATACAGGTCACCCGGTCTTTGAAACATCCTTCGGTAGAATAGCGGTCAACATTTGCTATGGGCGTCATCATCCGCTTAATTGGATGGCATTTGGGCTCAACGGTGCTGAAATTGTGTTCAATCCATCGGCTACTGTTGGTGCTTTGAGTGAACCTCTATGGGCAATTGAGGCCAGAAATGCTGCAATTGCAAATGGGTATTTTGTCGGAGCAATTAATCGTACTGGGACTGAAATATTTCCAAATGCTTTCACAAGTGGTGATGGAAAAGAGGCACATAGAGATTTTGGTCACTTTTATGGCAGCTCTTATGTTGCAGCACCTGACGCCTCTAGAACCCCATCCCTGAGTCGATTTCGAGATGGTTTGATGGTTGCAGATCTTGATTTGAATCTATGTAGGCAAATTAAGGATAAGTGGGGATTTCAACAGACGGGAAGATATCCTCTATACGAGGAACTCCTTCAAAAGTATAACAGTGCAGATTTCAAGCCACAGAGAGTTGATAAGAGGTAGAAGTTTCAAGTTTGGCTGAAGACTTTCGATTTGCCGGGGTAGAAAACTGATTAGTCTTACTATTGAAACTGAATATCTACGTTGTGTATTGATCAAATCCACGGTCATGCTGAGGCTTTCCAGAGTCAATGAGATTAGCAGGCTTTCTTCTGGGGTCAAACTCTTTTGCAATTTTTATAAAAACTAATTAGTCCGCCTATGTATGGTTTTGATTTTTTTTTTGCACCAGATTTTGTCCTTTAGATTTCATGTTTCTGACCTGTCTTAGCTTCTCTTTCAGCTCTTGCAGATGGGGAGGCAACATCATTATTTCAATGTTACCTGTATTTTTAGAAGGTCCCAGGTTTTGCCTCTTGCGCCCATGTAATACTTTATTCCCCTTATCAATATTTTGTAATTTTGAATTTCTATTAGTATTCATTTGATTATCATCACCGCTTCCGAATGATGCGAAGTCAGAATCAAATTTAGGGCCTCCAAGTGATGAACCAGAAATCAAGTATTTTCTTGCGGGATTGAATTCATCCACTTCGGTTGTCCTATCCCCAACTGGCGGCCTTTTTCGTTTCCCAATGTCTTGCTTCATTTCACCAAGTTTCCTTTTTATTTCTGTATCAATAGGATTTTTCAAAGACTTTCTTCGTTCCAAACCCTGGCCTGTACGGATCGCATTTATCTCAAGACCTTCCTGGATACCACCAGATTGTCCAACTACGGCATCTGGGGCAATGAGTTTTGACTGTTGCCTTTCTCCACTCGATGTCAATATTCCAGAGTTTGCGTTTTTCAGTTGAGGCCTTATTTCGTTTCCAAGGACAGGATAAGTGTTAATTGAGCTGTTGTTCTCGTCGAACTTGGGGTGATCTAGAATTCTCACTCTTCTACTTTTATTTAATGGGTCCACTGCATCTGTTTTCTTCACCCTTTGGTTTATCGGTGTCATAAGTGGTACACTCAGACCCTGGTTTGAACGAAGCTCTTGAACAAAAGACTGAACCTGTTCCAGCAGAGATCTCCCGTTTCGATATACCAACCGTGTCCAAGCTACAATTAAAAATCACAGATAAGCATTATTTGGAAGACATGATTGCGAGGAAACGTTGCTAGAGAATATTGAGAGAATGGCAACGTTGTTAAAGTGAGTGGGACAACTAACCTGAATCTGAACCAGTGTATATACGTTGTGAATTCGGAATATTTATTGTACTGAGATACTCATTCACATCTAGCATGTAAGGATTGTCGAGAACCTCGCGTCCTCCTTGCAAAGGATGCGAGTCAGGTTCTTTCAAGTCATTCATTCTTCCACTTCCGAGGTTGGACTGAGGTACATACTCATATTATTATATTTATATACTAGTACGATGGCAGAGTACGTCATATGTTTCATCAACGTCAGTCAATGCTTCTTCATCAGTTTCTGCACCACTGTCAAAGTTTTCCAGTTCCATCCTAGGTCCCTTTCCATCGACGATACATTTCTGCAATTGAACTTCTAAAGAATCTCGAACGCCTAACAACCGTTCCGAATGAAGGCCGATCATCGACTCGATGGGGACTTGCAGAAGAGTTGATGCCTTGTGAGATGACGGTGTTGAGAGCACTGCTCCTTGTAGGGCCTCCAGGGCTATACTAGCTGGAAGGGAATCAATCTCTCCGTGAATAGATACAGGAGAAGTAAAATATATCCACGAGTGTATGGCAGTTTTCAGTTCATCCCAAACTGAATCCAGCTGAGATGAAGATCCTAAATCCTGGGCACAGAGATCCAAACAAGTTGTCCACTCTGGACCACAACCCATGAAAACATTGTCATCAATTAGCATGGCTTGCTTAAGATCCTTGATTTTAGTGGCAAATCCAGAAATATGATTTGTTTGTTTCACCTGTCTCCTCCAAGCTGCCCTTTTGTTCTTCCATATTTTCTTGACATGGTTCCAAGGGATGACTTCCTCAAGTTCCAACATCTCTGTCTGCAAGGATCTTACCAGGTTTGGCGTGTAAAGCTTCCCATCTTTCTTTGTCTTCAATAGAGGTTTCTTAACCTTCCGTCCTTGTTCTATCATTGTAACACGAGCAAGGTTGCCTAGGGCAGTTGCAGCTGCACCAGCAGCCTTGGTACCATCCCCCATTTCCACGGCTGCCATAAACTGTCGATTCTTTACAAGCACCTTAAATATTTCATATTGATCTTTATTCATCGACAAATGCTTCAAACATTGCTCTGACGCATTGTGATGTTGGAATGCTGGTGTGTTGTGCAGTATCTGTTCAGTTCTATCCTGAATCTTACCCTCTGCACCAACCATATAGCAACCATCTAATTTATGCTCATTGCTAGAAGGAAGTGATCTTTCTATATCTAACGGTTGATGATATCGATCGTCGGGTGAGATACATGAACGCAAATGGTCGTTCGCATGGTCAAGTGAGAGAGTCCCATCAACGTCCAAACCACCTATTGGTGTATCAATAATCATAGGATTATCATGAAACATTTTGCTAAATTAAATCTAAGGGCTATGGTTGTCTGATGTCAATGTATGTAGACTGAAACCATTTGGTTTGACTTGCTAGTGAGTCTCTTCGGATGATGTCAGATTTCAGTTTCATTCCTTTATATTACCTGCATTCCTAATTAGACAACAAAATAATAAGAATTGATCAATCGTTTCAATCAACCAAAAGATGGCTGTAGACGATCAAACAGCACGTGCTTTGGAGGAGGCCGTCATAAAGGCCCAAGAAGCTGTGGCGAGGCAAGGTGATATCGTTCGTGGATTGAAGGCTGAAATGAAGGATGGTCGTGTAGTACGATCTGCTGTGGATGGAGCTATTGCGGAGCTTAAAAATCTCAAAGTAGATTTGGAGGAGAAAATGAAGGAGTATTCTACTGTGACTGGGAAGGTATCTTCCCAAGACAAAGAGGCTTTCCGGACAGCGCTCGTGAATGTTTTGGAGAGAAAATTGTTTTATATCCCTGCCTTTAAAATTTATGGAGCTGTCGCGGGATTTTTTGATTATGGCCCTCCAGGATGTGCCATCAAGCAGAATGTGACACAGTTTTGGCGCCAACATTTTGTACTGGAGGAGAATATGCTCGAGATTGAATGTCCTGCAGTGACACCCGAGCCAGTTCTGAAAGCATCTGGTCATGTGGAACGTTTCACAGACTTTATGGTGACTGATTTGGAGACAGGAGATTGCCACAGGGCTGATCACCTTCTTGAGAATATTCTCGAGGATATATTAAATGATGAGCCAAACACAGAGAGGGCAAAAGAGGCTCATGACATGCTAGTACGAGTTGGTGAAATGGACGCAAATGATCTGGATGGTGCTTTGAAAAAATACAATGCAAAAGCACCAGAGACGGGTAATGATATTAGTGAAGCATATCCTTTCAACCTCATGTTTAGAACTTCTATTGGTCCAAAGGGCGATGTTGTGGGATATCTCAGGCCAGAGACAGCACAGGGTATTTTTGTAAATTTCAGGGATTTATATTTTTATAATGGAAACAAACTTCCATTTGCTGCTGCTCAAATCGGAAATAGCTACAGGAATGAAATCAATCCAAGAGCTGGCTTGCTCCGTGTGAGAGAATTCACACAAGCAGAAATTGAGCATTTCTGTAGTCCGCACGATAAAAGCCATCCAAAGTTCAAATTGATAAGTGGTTTGGATCCCTTGCTCTATAGTAGGGCACTTCAACTTGGGACGGAGAAGAAGCCTCAGAGGATTTCTCTGAGAAGAGCTGTAGAGGAGGGTGTCATTGCAAATGAGACCCTGGCATACTTTATCGGGAGAACATACACATTCTGTATCAAGATAGGTCTCAATCCGGATAGAGTCCGTTTCAGACAGCACTTGCAGCATGAAATGGCTCATTATGCGGAAGATTGCTGGGATTGTGAAGTAGAAACATCCTATGGCTGGGTTGAATGTGCTGGCCTGGCAGATAGGTCTGCATATGATCTCAATGCTCACGCAGGAGCTTCAAAAGTCGATCTGAATGCTTTTGAACGTTACCCAGAACCTAGAATGGAAGAAGTTGTGACAGTTGTACCAATAAAAAAACTATTGGGTAAAGAGTTGAAACGTGATGCACAGCGGGTGGCTGATGCCCTTGTGGAAATGTCAGAGTGCACAGCAATGGAAATGAAGGCTACTCACGAGAAGGGAGAAGATGCAACGTTGCATGTTGAAGAATCAGTGTTCACTATCAAGCCAGAATGGGTGGAGATTAAGAAGGAGATGAAAAAAGTGAGTGGTAAAAACTTCATTCCAGCTGTTATCGAACCTTCCTTTGGCATAGGGCGAATGCTGTACTGCATGTTTGAGCATTGCTATTATGTCAGGGAAGGAGATGAGCAGCGCACTGTCTTCAAATTTACACCTATAGCTGCACCAATCAAGACAACTGTGTTCCCTCTACTCCAACGAACGGAGCTGAATGAAAAATCTGAAGAGATTGCAAGAGATCTTCGAGCGGCTGGTCTATCAAACACAGTTGATTCTACAGGAACAACAATTGGAAAGCGTTATGCCAGAACTGATGAAATTGGAATACCGTTTGCCATCACAGTTGATTTTGATACATTAAAGGATGGTTCTGTTACCATTCGTGACAGAGACACGACTGCCCAGATTCGAGTACCTCGCACTGACATAGTATCTGTGATCAAGGGATTGTCTGAAATGTTCATGACCTGGGAGCAGGTCTGTGAGAAGTATCCATCTCAGGAACCACCAGCAGAATCATGACCAAAATGATAGCTGCTTATCAGATATGTTCTCTGCTACCATCCTACATGTAGATAATTAATTATTTTAAATTTATTACTACTTACGTATGACAGTCATGGGTGGCATTGATCTCGGGGCACCATGTCCTCGAGTGAATTTTGAAATGTTTTCACAATGTGAAGGTAAACGTGTACGCGTTGTAGGTAAGGTAGAGAATGTCAGTGGTTCTACTATGAAGATAAAGACATCAGATGATGTCATGGTGGACGTCTTACTTCAAGGAACAGCACCTACAGATGCCTACGTGGAGGTGGATGGGACAATCGAGGGTGGTTGCAGAATCAGGGAAGAGTCTCCCAATGTTGGTCTTGGCAATGACTTTGGTACGTAATATTAAACAAGTATTTCTTTGTTACCGGACCAAGATTACTGGAACCGTGTTTGTGTTGCAGACTTACAAAATTACAATCAAGTCTGCACTCTGATGAATGGTGCCTACAAGAGTCTCTTCTTGTAGCGAATGCCACCTCAAGATACCAATCTAGCTTCATTCTGATTGTAAGAAACAATTTATTCGGGCGACAAAGCGGCCAGATGATAAAGTCACCCATAGCTGACTACCCCTTTGTCTGTTGGAGAACTACCTGTCAGACAACGTTGAACTATTGTCTTGAACCTTCATGAAATCCCTTGACAAATTCCTTCAACGCAAGTTGAAGAGACTTTATCCTTATACCATACTCATACTGAATCGCAGAGGAAGCTGCTCCAATTTTACTTCCCCCAGTCTTGCCAACTAACTCCACCTCCATTTCGTATCCATCCGTCTTGCATTGAGGTTCCTTCTGTGGCGATCTCCAGGTACAAACATAAGTGTAGAGTCCCTCGAGTATTCTAGTCCAAGATCCTCGAGCCAGAAGTGAAGCAGGAGGAGGCTCTTTATACTCTGGAGGGTTTGGAAGTGGACGTGGTAGTACAATCTCACGGAATCGTTGATACAGTGCTACAAACTGAGTCCTTTTCTGTAATACCATATATACCAATGGTAAGAATACTACCCTGTACGATGAACGTATCAGTGATTGGAGATTTATTTACCCATGTAGTGGGCTACTAGCTGTCATGAGGATTCAACTCGAATGAATCGATTAATGGTTCAGAATGATATGATATGATATCATAACCTTATACAAATATAATTGATAATATAACGTGATCACGTATTCATAATTTTCTTGATACATTCAATGGACTCACCATTGAGCTCAATTGACTCAATTACTGAGTCTTGTGAGTCACATTCGTGAGCTCGTGAGCTCATTTGACTTGCAGGTGAAACAACAAGCTTGTATTTGCTTGCTCTGACAAAGACACTCTCTGAAAAATTTTCAAGTCATGCTTCTTGACTGTGTGTATCATCTCCATTTAAAAATAATAGTTCTATTACTACTAGTATAGTATCTGTCGAATATCTGACAGGGGAAAGTTTGGCATGACATGCATTGCAGAATTGTCTTCTTTCTATAAGTCAGTGTGCATTGCTTGGTTGTAATGTATCTAGAGAGCAATCTGTTATCATACTTATAGATACTACAGAACAGAATGTTAGAGTCGGGGGATACCGTTCATCTCGACAGGAGCAAGAGAATGAAGGTTGGTTCTCATGACAAAAACAAGGTGAAGGATCGTGATCTTATGCATACTATCGGTGGTGCTGATTTATACGACGATGAAAACATGATAGAGCTAGGTATCACGTCCTTTCTCAATGATCGGTGGCGTATGGTGATGTCTGATGCCTTGAGCTCAGGTTCATTCCCCATTCAGGTAGATGATGAACATCATCGGTGCCAATTGACATCGCAGGTACTTGCTAATTGCTTATCTGCTTGTCAAAATGCTTTGGAATCTGTAAGGGAGGGATGTGTAGAGGTGGACTGCTGGGAGTTCCTGGAAAAGACTTTTCAGTTTGAAAAGAGATCTTTTGGTTTTCGGCAGCCGCATGGTGTCTATTATGTTGGAGGGGCGCGTATTGGTGTGGTGCATGGTTTTCCCTCTCCTGGAAAACTTTTATGCGACGAAAAGGGGGATGCTACAGTGGAAGTGGTCGTGGAAATGCCATCTGAGTGCTTTGATGATAAAGATTACCTGAATCATAGATACTATGCAAAGCGGTTCCTTTATTTGTCCCACATACTTCGATGCTTGTCAAAGAAAAAATCATATCAAAATTTTGGCATTAGCTTTGTTGGGTGGTGTGAAAGTAGTCTGGACCTGAGAAAGCCCAATCTCTGCATGAAATTTGAAGGAATCCAAGGTATTAAGATGCACATTGGAACTGCCATTCCAGTGGACACCTTCCCTCTCTCAAGGCTAGCGCCAGATAGAAATAATCTTAGATCTCATGTAGTGTGCAAGGGAGATGATATGTTGGAAAGTGACACAGTCCTTGTTCCAACTCCGGTATATAACAGCGGAATTGTTGAGGACATGTTGTCTTTGAATCGTGCAATGGAATTGCAGTCACTAGCTCAAAGATTTCCCGCAGTGGGAGATGTCATAATTTTGCTGATGGCATGGGCTCATAAGCATGGGCTCTTGCTGGGAACTGATGGCTTGCATGAGGACTTTTTCTTTGAGATTGTCAACTTGGTGCTAGTGGAAGAGCACACGTGTTCCGTCGAGCGGATGCATATTTTCCGTGGTGCATCGCAGATTCTTGCTAATAAAAACATGTTTATTGATGGGAAAAAGGGCGTCTTCATGCCGCATGCTCGTTCTAATGATAGGATTCCAGATCCTCCTTCCCCACTGCTTTGGAAGAAACATGTGTCACAGGGGTCTAGATTGTCAAAGCGAGCATTATTTGTTGATGGGACTGGATGGAGAAATTTAGCAAGGAATATTTCTGTCGAAACATTCTACCAGGCTCAAGAATGTGCAAAGCTAACAACGAATATTCTCACCACCCTGCCTGGACCTGATGCACTGGACACAATCTTTATGCAGCCATCTAATCCACTGATGCTCTTCGATGTATGGTGCAATTGTAAGGTTGGTAAATTTGTTGATGAGAGCACAAGTACAGACATAGGTGTTTGGCGAAGTTTGGAAGAAGAGGTGAAGCATGTTTCTTCAAAAGCCTTAGGAGACAGGGCAGTATTTGTCAGAGTGCTTGAGGCATCCTATAGAAATAACATCGACTCTAAGGGTTGCCTTATTTCTATCAAGCCTCTACAAGAAAATATACCGCTGTGCTGTAGGGTCCACCGCACTAAATGCACGAGATCTGTGGATATTGGGCCTCCAGCTAATGCCGCTGCAGCTGCTAAGGAATTTAGGCAATTCTGGGGATCAAAAAGTGAGTTAAGGAGGTTTCAGGACGGCAAAATCTGCGAGTCAGTTGTTTGGAAGATAAACGAATTGAACAAATACAGGGTTATTGAAGACATTCTCAAGTTTATTTTGCCAAGGCATACATCAGTTAGAGATGTTGGGTTGCCTGCTCTTTCCCTTTCTGATTCGTTGCTTCGATCAAATATCCCATTACAAATCGAAACAAAATCTGAGAGAGCATGCTTTGATTGTGTCACAAGGCTAGGGAAAATGCTGAAATCTTTGGATGGAGTCACGCTAGGCATTGTCAACATTCAGCCAGTCTCTGCAGTACACAGAAACACAGCACTTTATCCCCCCCTTCCTCATGAATTAGCTGGAGGAACATCTGAAATCAGTAAATCAGATACTATTCCACGATGTGTTCCTATTATGGAGTTGCTTTGCCAACTCGAAGGATCCGGAAGGTGGCCTGATGCAGTAGCTGCGTATTCAAAAATGAAGTCTGCTATTGGGGTGCAACTTGCCCTATCTCTACTCTCTACATTTGGAATTCATGCATTTGCCTCTGATGATTGCGTCGATGTCTTTTACGAAGGATTTATATTCAGGTTGCTGCTATACTCTGACAGGGATTTGCAAACCTTGCAAAAGGTGGGATTTCCTGTCTTTTCAACAGTTTCACCTTCAAAGGATATTCCTTTAAGGCAGTCGCATCAAGGGCTAATATCATCTGTTGCCGCTGAAAATCCATCGTTTAAAATGTGTTGTAGACTAGCAAAGCTTTGGATCGCAAGGCAATATCTTGGAAACCATATAAATGAGGAAGCAGTTGAGCTTGTGTGTGCTGCAGCATATTCAACTAAAATAAATATTGGAGGTTCTTGTCCTGCATCTCCGGAGCTTGGATTCTTAGCATTTTTAAATATTATGGCATATCACCCTTGGGAAGTTCAACCGCTTGTTTTAGACGGAAAATTCGCTGATGAGGCTGCAAGGTTGATGTTTCGCATGCAGGCAGTTGGCAAAGCCCCAGCAATGTTCATCGTCACACCCTCAAATGGGAATGAATTGCATTGTATAGGATGGACTCTAAAAAAGCCTGAAAAATTAATGTTATTCAGGGCACAGACGTTGGCAAGGAAAACAATCAGGGCAATCACAGGTAGCATGCTTGGAGCAGGGCTGGATTCCTCAGTCCTGTCTGCATATGTATTCAGTCACTCTATGAAAGATTATGAAGTTCGCATACACTTCAAAAAAGAATCATTGCCATATACATACGGATCCGATCTCGCTTTCTGTTTCAAAAACACCGAGAATCCAAATGTAGTAGTTCACCGAGCTAAGATTCCCAATGAGGAAGCAAAACATTGCATGGCAGTCCTTTCAGGCATACCTAGACCTATGGTCGAGAAGAGAGGGATCAAAGCAATCAAAAAAGATCTGCTGATTGGTTTCAACCCCGTAAAGATCTTTGTAGATTCTTTGGAAGAAAAGTATAAGGACATTGCAGTTGTGTGCACCGACATTGAAGGTGGATGCAACATAGGGCTCAAGATACGTCCGAAGCTCATGAAAACTGCTGCATTTACCCCTGGACCATCTTGCTGTATCCTCAAGCCCTGCAAAATCCAAGATGACGACATTCTGGCTATCACTTTGAATTTCGAGTCCCTGGCTCAGGATATACTGAGCATGGGTGCAGGTCTTGTTGATACAATCGAATACGAAAATTACACTTGATTCTTCTGAATAAAGTAAGTAAGTCTAGTATTTGACGTATATTTTCATGATAGATCTCTCATTTTCGGGTTGGATATCTCTTGCATTGCCAGGGATCTCAGATAAAGACAAAAACCTATGCAGCTGATCTGAGGTAATACTTTCTGTTTGGGCGGAAATAGGGTGTTTCACTAGCCATACGACAGGTTCAGAACAAGGAGGAGTAGTCAAACTTCCAGGGTACAAGTAGAAAAATTCTGAGGATCCCCTTTGCATTGTAGTTTTCTGGACCAAGAGCGACTTCAATGGGATTGGATTATCTAGAGGAACACCTTCCTTAGCCACAAATGGCGCTTTATGCAATGCTTCCTCCAATATCACATTTTTTGTATCACCGTTATGTAAAAGTAAAGCAATCACTAGAGGCCTGGTCGAATTCTCATGCGACTTGAAGACAAGATGGGCCTCCATGGGAAAGCGTACATTATTTATGACATGTTCACTTGGAGAGTGAAAGTGTATTTGCACCAAATCGAATCGTTCTCCTCCCAAGACAACATTACAGGAACCTTCTGGAACATTTATTTGTGGACTGCCATGCGAGTTGTTGATGACTGTTGCATTCTTGATGTGCTCTGGGATTCCAGAAAAGTCAATGCTAGTCTCTCCGCCGATAGTATCAACTAGCTTTGTGTCGTCTATTTGAATAGGGGATTGGTTTTTTCCCTCCCTGCATGTTCCCAACCATATATCTTGATATGTCCATGAACTGTTTGTAGATGCCCTGGCATTCCTTTCCACCCACTGCAATGGAGAGGCAATCAGTGCAGCCAGGGCTCCCCTTCTTGTAGCTTTAGCTCTGCAAACTAACTGATCAAACCTTATAGCCCCTAATTGACTGATCATTACAGTTGAAATGAACGGATTGACGGATGCAGAATCAAAAGGACGAAGTCTGAGCAACTGTGACCAAGGAAAGTTGTTGTTCTGATACCCGGTACCACTCGAAGGAGGCAAACTCCTCTACGCATGAAATTGGCCTCTAATGATATGTGTAATACGTCGTACACGTACGGAATGTACGACTTTATTCATACGTAGGGTCCCCCGACTGACTGTCGTCGTTCTAACCTCAAGCCTTTACCCCACTGCGATTTCACCCCAGGATATTTTGATATTTGGTTTTCAAAATCGTAGTTTATTTTTATGTATTTGATATTCTAATAGAATATCTACAGGTTCAGCTCTCAGATGCTTATTATAAACAGGACTACGCAATCTTTCGTTTTGAGTCCTATACAGGCCTGGCAATTGCGTTGCAATCTCGCTTAAACATTAATAAATGGTGCATGATAATGCAATACCTAGAGGAGCAAGCTTTATAAGGTGTCTTCACCTGGCACATGTAGTGCTGCAAGCCTTTCTGTATCTCACATTGTATTATCAAAGAATGAAAGGAGTAGGTCTACTCCTAGGAGGGGTATACCCCCATAACTGGTCGAATTGGCATTTTTGTATCAGAACAGGCTGATTTCCAGAGTTTCGCAAAATCATCATTGTGATCCCAGGTCCCAGATGAGTTTCATGCATTGATCCAAAGGTGATTCACATGTTGTCTTGTGCAAAGGAGTCTTATGCAACTTAATCAGGTGGGCAAAATTCTCAGTGCACATCAGGAATTGCAACTGCATTGATTATATTGGATGAGCCAGAATCATCCATCATTGACATTATGAGTTCCGAGAAGGAGCTCCATGGACTGCCAGTAAAATGGCGAGCACCTGATGCAATAAAGGCATCAGCCATGGCGATCTCAAGGCATTCTTTGGCTCTTGGAACATGTGTCTGATTGATGCAGCCTAGTGGATCATAATGTACAATTTTGAAATCAGCACACTGTTTCAGAATATCAACATTATGTCGTGTATCTGTGGCAATAAACATGCATATTCGGGGTGAAAGTGCTTTTATCTGCTTGCAAAATTTGGAAGCTTCCGAGTTTTTCCTGTTGAGTTCAATAAGGCTCAGGTCCCTCTGTGAATATTCAGAGGCACCTCCAACAGGGAATTCATCTTTGGCAGAACGAGATCGAATATGAATTGACATGTCACACTTTTCAATCTTTGCCATATGATCGCGGACACTCGCAGATGGCAGCAAGGACTGCGATGCGTTTTTCTCCATAGCATAATCGGCACCAATCATGTTTAATCTGTAAGCAGTCTTGATGAATAAATTCGGAGAGTCTGGAATGAATTGTTCGTGATCCCGTGCTTCCACAAGGTCATACACAAAATATTTGAAAAATTTGACTTCAAAATCATTCTTTGTATCTGAGTACCACATATGCTTGAACCCAGAAGTATCAATGATGTCATGTATGGAGGCATTGAAGTGATGATCTGGAACATTGACCACGCGCAGGAAACGATTGGTTCTAGATGCAATAACATGTGCTGATAGAAGAGCTCTTAGACGATTTCCTAGTCCATGATAGAGCTGTACGGCTAGTATACCAGACTTTCCAGCTACCTTGACATCCAAATCTATCCTCAACACCTCAAACAAAGATTGTGTGGATGGCTTGTACTCAATCATCAAAGCAAACAAAGATGCCTCGTCTAATTTTGCATATCCATTTGAGCGAGCTAATGTCTGAAAAAATCTCACGAGCAGAATTTGATAAGTTCCTGTGCCAACCACGTCCTCAAACGATAACGCCCTTTTAGCAATGGAAAATGTTTTGCCTGATATCACTTGAAAATATGTCCGTGTATCCTCAGTGGACCATGGCAAGGTGTATCCGCACATGAACTGGTGCAAAAACGTCCAAAATTTTTCAAATTCATACTCTGAAGGATCATCTCTATTCTTCCCATCAAAGTTAATGGCATGCCAATGATGCTCCATAAGATTCCTAGGCAAATGTTGGCGTACATATCCAGCGTGCTCAAGCCTTGTATACAAATCTTCATCGTCAAACCCATAGTGCTGTATATGCTCGTTATATCCACCGACAGATTCAAAATGCGTTTTTCTCACGAGCAGATTGCCATTAAGATGCGTGTCATTACCTCCCCAGCCATGCCAGCCTGTAAAAAAAGTGCCTTCTTGCAACAAAACATTGTTGAGAAAGTTTGGCATTAACGAAACATCCGCGTCTACTTTGAGAATCCATTCACATTCATCCATTTTGCCTATGAGAAAATTGTAGGCCCAGGAAAGCACGAATCTCTCCTCTTCTACCCTGTATAGCACGATATGAGAAACATTCCATTTTTTCCTGATCTGGGACTGGAGAGGAGATTGTGAGCCCCAGTCACAAATGTAGATACGATCAATACTTTTTATACTAAGCCATGATTGTAATGACTTCAGTAAGGTCTGTTCTCTATTGTGGGCAACGGCAGCGATGCAAATTGTTGTTTTCTCTGAATCAATTTTTTCAAGGGTGCCATCCTGCTTGCGGCGTTGAAATATCTCTAAAATCTCATTCCCTTTGAGTATGCTTAATATAAGAATAAATATGCCAATATATGTGAGAAAAATCGAACGACTAGCAGAGATAGAGGGCTGCCACAAAGTTTGGTCACGTCGAGAAGTCTTTGTTTCTTCACGCCCAGTTCTTTTCTTTATTGCAGGATCTTTATTTTTCATGGGACCAGACAACAAGATATTATCTTTCAATAGTCTATGTTTGTACAGACGACTCGGGGGATCGTTCTTACATACAAGACGATTTTCAGAATCACGAGTTTCCATCACGTTCAGATCCTCTAGAGGATCTGGCTGGATCTCCTCGAGGAGCTCAGGAGGCCTAGGGCCTATGAGAGATCTCTGGCTGTCCCTCCTTTTAATACACTAGTATATGCTATGTTGATGTTTGGTCCAATCAAGATTTTAGATTGGACATTGGTGTAAAACTTGTCAATGAGCATTCTACTGGGAATCCTCTTGAACCTGGGGGCATGGGACATCTCTCAAGGAGGATCATATCAAGGCCTTTGTAGGTATTTTAACAAAAAAATCACATTTGACGAATATATGACATGTGATGGCTTTTCTCTTCGTACTCTGATATCAATTGATTGAAAATTCCAGGTATTCTTTCAATTGTTTTGAAGAAATGAATTCTTTTTGAACCGGGCCCAGTGGCATCAATGCTGGAATATTATTGCTCTGGCATTACTTCTACAAGGTAATATGCGAAAGCACAACTTGACTACTTGTTGAAATTTACAACGATTCCTGTGAGACTATTTAGTCTCGAACATCAAGGGCCTCAATCTGCTCAATAACAATTTCTGCCTCTGGTGTTTCTTTCAGGGTTTCTTCTCCTGCCTTAGCAGCCTCCAAAGTGGCACTATTGCCTGCCATTTTCGTCTCATCGAGTTCCACAGGCTTTGTGCGGGGTTTTAGTTTAAGCCGAGGTCTCTCTCTAGGTGCATCATCTCGGCCAGACTCCCTGGACCTCCAAGATGCATCAGAGCCATGTGAGATTTTGTCATCAAATGCTGTTGGTGCAGCACCTGTCCTACGACTCCATCTGTCTTCCAAATCTGCCCGCGATACTTGTTCTCTTGATCCATCTCTTCTGCCTACAGCGCCTCTGGATGGGCTTGGCATTCGTGGCCTGTTCGCACCCCAATCACCTGCAAGATCAGCTCGAGAGGGGCCATCTCTGTCTCTCGGTGCCCTCTCATCTTTGAAATTTCCTCCGAATCCTGTTCTATCACTTCCATCCCTACCAGATGGCACGAATTTCCTCTCTGCTCCCCAGTCACCAACAGCATCAGCTCTGGATGGCATATCTTCCTCTCTGTGTTGCCTTCTAGGCCTGTCCTCTCTATCATATCGTCCACCCCCACCTCCACCGTAGGATTTAAATGCGCCACCAAGTGTTTCTCCATCTATCTGCTCTCCTTCTCCTTCCTGACGAGCTCGTGGAGCAGTTGGCAGAGACATCAGCAAGTCTGCACGTGGTGCACCGCCAGCCACGAACTCACCCAGGGACATGGTCTGCTTCTTCTTCTTCTCTCTTTTTTTATTTGATGAAGATCCAAGAGATGGAAAATCAGTTCCAAGAGATGGAAAATCTTCTTCTTTTGCAGCAGGTGCTTCAATCGTTCCTGTAGTATCGCATGAACCTTGATTTGTGACTTTGTCTTCTCAATTTGCGATCGAATTTGTTTTATACATTACATAATATAGTCATAGAAGAAGAAATTCATACCATTTTCCTGTTCTTCCTCCTCTACGGCGTTTGCCCAGGCGCCTGCCGCCGGTTTGCCCCATGCCATGGCTTCTTGGTTAAACTGGTACCCTACAGAAGTCGAATTCTATCCAAAAAGGGACTCCCTCATATAATAAGTTTTCATTACGTTATATCTCCTCTCTGAACAATCACTTTGAATTGTTGTCCTGTAGCTGACCAACAAGCCCATGGGCTACTGGATGGATCCATTCTGATTAGAATTCATGGATGAAATTCAAAATCCTTGATCTCCTGATCAAGAAGCGTGAGCAAAGCATGGCTCTCGGAGATAAATCTCTTTCTTTCTTGTAAACTGTCTATAGAATCACAGAGTATGCTTTGGTACCTGGGATCCTTCTCTACCTGGTACCCACCTGATGAACCCACACCGCTTCCTGGATATTGCAGGGCTGCAGATACATGCCACAATTCATTCGTGAGATGTTGCTTTTGCTCAATCAGCCTCTGCATGGTATATGAATCAAAAGATTCCTTCTCATTATGTCTCGTAACTGTCTTTGCGTGCAAGTCCTTCACAGATGTTGCATCAGCAATGGTTTCACCAGAACTCCCTGTCCCATTGATTTGAGACCTCCTGTTTGATTTCAGATGCAATGTGCCCTTTTGACCCTTTTCCTGAAATTCTGTTGATATAGTTTGATGTGTGAAAATATTCTGTACGCTGGTGGTGTCTTGGCTACTGTTTAGTGCAATGACAAGACCTTGCCCATCTTCAGTGCACAGTTCTTGATGTTGACCATCTCTTGCGGAGCCTTTCTCAGGGAAAGCACTCAGTATTGGGTCAAAAATAAAGCCTGATTTTAAATCATGGTTCACACAGCTGGGTTCAATCGACACAGCTGTATGTAACCCAACTTCTGTTGGAGATACTCTGACTGGATCTACAGCTGGAGAATGACCTTGAGTGTATAGTGCCACCTGAATGAATTCCGTTTCCTTCGAAAAGGATCGATCATCTTCATTACAAACATCAAAATCTTTCACTGTATGGCTTACATGCTTAGTCCCACTCTGTTGATCTTCATCAAAGTCGATGTCTTCAACAACACGAGGACGCCAGCAACCAATAAGCCATTGGAAGGCAGAAGAACAGCCTCCATTTCTTGGCTGAGGGCTCAATCGTGCCTTCGATTTCTTTTTTAAACTAGAATTGGAGAGAGTATTCCTTTTCATAAAGCTTATACTGCGGAATATGGAGGACATCATGGATGCTACTCTGTACACACATATAACCAGGTCATGGATAAAAGTGGTTACTCGACGGTTGGGGAGTGACCACGAGAAATGTCATCCAGCCACAGGACTCAAAAAGCGAGTGTGAAATATCATGATGTCAAATAAATTTATATAAAACGGCACAGACCTTAAATCAACGTTCTATATGGAATGCGGAGAAACTTTTGGGGTTCTTCAACGGAAAGGTCCAGTCTTGTAGACTGATTCAACAGATTGTCAATCAGCAGTCACAGGGGTAAAATACCGACAGATATTGTCTCAATATATTATATAAATCAAAAATAGTATGATCAAAATAACAAGTGGGTACTTTCCTGTCCTAAAGTTTTCGAACAAATTTGAATCTGCTCCAGATACAGAGGGCGCCACCCGAGTCTGGAGACATTGCCTGTCACCCAAATTGGGTCATCCTTCCAAGTGCGAACTACAGGTTTCTCGAGGGACAGTATCAAGTATCATTTGTGATGTACATTCTAGAACTCTTTGATCCATTACCGCTGTATCAGGTTTCTGGTAATATCAGTAATCTTTTCTTTGCATACTAGGAGGATTGCAGCACCCAGAATGCTTTGGGTGATTTTCGTGCTCATGCCTCTATAGTATCCCCCAAGACCTTCACGTCTCATTATCTGGGAAACAGCATCAAACACTCCAGAATATTGCAAATCTGTATCGTGCTTTCGAGCAGACATCAGTCGCGTCTTTACTGTGAGCATAGGGTATGTCATTATTGTGGCACCGGCCTTGGCCACGGCACTCATAAGAAACACCTGTAGAGAAGAGGGTCTCTTTTTTTTAGCAAATCTCGCTGCCATCAACCATTCATAGATTGCATACTGTATCGTTGGATTAATTACCATGATGAGAGATGCACGTACGCCATTCCAAAATCCCTGAATGCCATACTCATGATAAATTGATGCAATAGTTGATAGTGTGCTCGGTCCTTTCCAACTCTCTACAGCAGCCATTTTCTCCAGTCCCTCCGTCTTTCTATCGTCTTGCACTGTCCCATGATTACGATATGTTTGCATTCTTGTTGCAACTATCCAGATTGGATTTGTCAATAGGACATTGGCCATGCCTGCCAGTGATGCAATGCTCAGAGACTCTGCCACACCCTGATCCATTCCATCAGTGCCAACTCGGTTCTTCATTTGTCGCCTCCTCATTGCAAAGCTCTTGAGTGAGCTATAAAAGTAAAAATATACTCCCTGAGATACACTCGTCCCAATCAATGATGCACCCAAGCCATTGTACATTGTTTGTATGTGTTGATAGCATTCTACAACAGAAGCTTGTCCACTCTGATAAGCATCACGCGTGGGCGTCCGGACCATTTCCTTCTCATCGTGTTCTTCTTCTCCATTTTTTCCTGATTCCTTACACAATCCGCAGCCTTCAGGGCTTTTTCCTGTTTCCTTGTCAGGATATTTACACCCTTCTCTAGTCAAAGACCTCCCTGACACACCACTTGCTTGGCGAGCAGCAGCCTGCGAGATAGCAATGTCAGGGTAATACCAATCAATTGAACATTTAAATCAAACCACATACAGTCATTAAAGGGTACGTAGCTATCGTGGCAATACAACCACCCACTGCCCCTGCACAAGCTTCGACAATGGCATGACTTGTCTCGTTTGTAGATAGTCCCATCGTCGTTCCTCTACAGGTTTGAGAGTTCTGGATGTTATGTATATGGTTATTACAGTATCGTCATTTGACACCCATATATCAGTGGTTGTAACAGGTACGTATATGTATCGTACGTCTATCGATCGATTTTGCGAATTCGCAGATGGCAGTGGCCTTGCAAAGTCATGATGACTAGAGAAGTAAGTATGCATACTTCTCAACTGTAACATCCTCATACAAGAAATGTTAGAATGGGATCGTATCTTTAGGAAATCACCTCTCAAGAATCTATCATCAAACGTTGTAAGCAGAAAGAGTGAAATCTATCATCCACTGGGTTGACATCATATCGATATCCTGATATGGGAGAGAAAACTACCCTGCAAATAGGAATCAGTCCCCTCATTGTTTCATAAGAAACAAACAAGTTGATCAGTCGGTTTCCCCGCCAAAAAAGGCCCATATATAGCATGACTCTGGAAATGATGCAATGAGAAAGAGTGTACCCTACATATCATGAAGAGGGCCGGAGTAACAAAACTCAACAAAATATCTAGGTGCTGATTCGACCTGGAATCACCCTTGGTGGTAGTACGAACAGGAAGAACCCTGAATCCTATACGCAACACTTTCATAATGGTGGGTGGCCAGATACCAATTCCAGGTTATACCCTAACATAATTATGCATAATTCACATATGTGAAATTAAATGACTTAAATATCGTTTTTTTCCATTCTGGAATGGAGCGCTCTCGGCCGCGTGGATCCACGGAATTCAAATTCAATCTCAATCTCAATTCAAATTTTATGGTAGTTACATTTTATTATGGTAGAGAATTTTCCATTTGTTACACACATAATTATTATGCAATTGTGAAACTTCAAGTACCTCACTCCTGCCAGAACTATCTTACTTTTATTTGTTAGAGTCCAAATCTCAAACCTTTTCTGTAAGATTCCTGTTAGTTTCAAACGATTCGAGAAGTTTACCACTCCATCAATATGATTTACTCTCATCAACCATGGGTGGAGAAGTAGTATGTCATTTCCTGTCTGTTTGGTTTTTGAAATGGTTTCTCACTGGTTCCTGTTATGCAGTCGTCCCAAGGACATACGCGATGTCGCACATCAAGAGGATGTTGTTCACACACTTGAAAACTCTCTGAAATCTGGCCATTTACCTCACTTGCTCATGTATGGGCCACCTGGAACAGGAAAAACAACATCAGCCCTGGCAATGGTGAAACAGCTCTTTGGTCCTGAGCTCGTTAAAAGCCGAGTGCTGGAGCTAAATGCCTCTGATGAGCGTGGGATCGGCGTAGTGAGAAATAAAATCAAAGATTTCGCTGCAACTGCGGTTGGCTCTGCAGTCGAGGGATACCCGTGTCCTCCATTCAAAGTGATCATCTTGGACGAGGCGGATTCCATGACAAATGATGCACAGAATGCGTTGCGGCGGACAATGGAGACGTACTCTCGAATCACAAGATTTATTTTCATCTGCAATTATGTGAGTAGAATCATCGAGCCCCTCGCGTCTCGATGTGCAAAGTTTCGGTTCAAACCTCTTCAGGGTGAAGCTATTTATAATAGAGTCAATTACATTTGCTCAGAAGAGGGCGTAGATCTTGACAATGATAGCATAGAGACACTTGGAAGAGTAGCTGGCGGTGATATGAGGAAGGCGATTACGACTCTTCAGAGTGCATTTCGGTTGAAAGGTTCTCCTGTAACATCTGCGACGCTTCTGGATGTCGCTGGGGCGGTTCCTTCACGAGTAGCAAAGTCTATTCTGGATACAAGCAGATCAGCATCTTTTAAGATGATCGAGCAAGCAGTTGAAGAAATTATCGCGGACGGATTTCCTGCACAAGAGGTTTTATTGAGGCTCCAGGAACTTGTTCTTGCAGATGATACAATCTCAGAGAAAATTCGTGGTGATATACTCATCCGGCTTGCTGAGGCAGATAAGACGTTGGTGGATGGAGCTGACGAATATTTACAACTGCTTGCAGTGGCTGCAAGTGTCCAGCATCATCTGCTGTTAGCCTGAGATATTTTACATAGTTTGTAACAAATGTATATTAACAAGCAATGAAAAGAAACGTATATATTCACCCTCAATGATATAATGTTGCTCAACATGATGGTTGTAAATGACTCGTTACTTATAATGTTACTCTTTTCAAGAGAATGTCATTTCCCAATGAGTAAATATACTTCCACGAAGGAGAACTCCCTAGAGCAACTAACTCTATTTCAGGTTTAGACCCGTCTCCACCTTTCCCAGGCGAGACTATCATGCGATAACCATCTGGCACGTTAAATTCTTGATCACCTGTGAGCGTGATATTTCGAGCCTCGAATTCAGACCGACCATCAAGATGGATCCTACAAGATTCTTTTCGCTTGACCCTATGCCTCCAAAATATATTATGAGGACTTTCAAAGTCAATGCCTTTGTTTTTTACTATCACATTTTCCAGAGAAATCCTGGCACATTCATTCCTACTGTACTTCAGAACGCCATTTTCCTTCCTCCCCATGACTGAATCAGCTGTCACTAAAAGACTTCCATCAACATACACGTCACTTAGAAAGACTTCTGATATTTCGAGTTGTAACTCTGACCCTTCATCCATTTGACCACCGTTGATTTTCTGGGCCACCACATCCCATAATGGACCAAGGGCAGGATGAAAAAGGAATATAAACCCAGGTCCATTTTCAAGGTAGGTTTCAATTGACCCAACATCAGGCATTTTCATGCCACATTGCTCCAGCATTTCTTTAGCATTTTGCTGCAGGTCATAGAATGAACCATCTGGAGTCTGATGAATCTTGATAGAACCTGGCTTTCTCTTCCTTTTAGCTGAAGAGGTTACTTTTCTTCGAGGACCGTACACAAGGAACGTTGGCAAGTCGGAACAAAACTCACCCTCTTGAAGCTCTTTCTCAAAGCAGTCAGCCAAGTTTTGCATCGTACATTCTAATCTACCCGCTTGGACACATTCTTCTTCTTCACTTTCCAAGTTGATATGAGCAATTGATTTGTTCAAATTAAGAATCATTCCTGGCAGAATTGCTTCTGTGGTTCTCCCTTCAACACTCTTCCTTACCATTTCTTCAACCTGCTTCAATCCCAAATATAGAACATTGGTGTTTGCAGGAAAAAGCGAGTATGTACTGCCATTGACGCCCTTGTCCTCGATACCCATCTTGGAAAATTCTGTATACTCTACATTAGATATCCTATATGTACATTTCTCACTTCCATCTTTAAACTTCCTAATCTCTTTCAAAACAACATTCATACCCTCTGCTGCTCCAACTACTCGCTCGCACGATGCGAATCCAAATGCTTTATTGCCAGATATCCCCTGCCCACCTAGAGCCAAAAGTGTGCTATCCTGACCTGCCATTGGGTTACTAATCTGCCTGACTATCGCAGAACACCTGTTCTTCTCACCCAGCCATTGGAAAACACCATTATCATGCATAAGTTTCCATATGACTCCGTGGCCTCCAGGTTTCATGACCAAACTGAACGGTCCATCAAGTGCCCACTTTCCATCAGATGCCTTGATCATTGGCACCATAGGTTGCTGGAACAGTTTAAATGAATCAAAAGATCTGCCAAACCAATCATTTGCTTCAAATAGCTGCATTACACGTGTGTGATTTCCTTTTGCTAGAGATGTCATCACTGCAATTGGCGTGGTCTGCTGCTCTCCGTACAGACAAAAATGTAGATACTCTCTTCCTTGTACATCTCTGATCAAATGCTCTAACAAAGATCTACCACAATATGGGAGAACTGCTGATGGTAGACTTTCTCCCGTATCATCACACTGGAGTCCTAATCGATCACCAGCCCCTCCCAGCGGGTAGATTTCTGCCATATTTCCGAGAGCCCTTATCCCCTCAAAAACAGACCTTTTCGCCTCCTCAGAACGAATATCGAGTCCCTTTGGAACCAACATATCAGTCGACTCACCAATGCATGCATCACCACAATTATCAGAATGTTTATTTGCCCCTGGGGCTGATTCACAGATTATCTTCAGGCATTGCAACTGGTAACCTGCTAATCCTCCAATACTATCGTAAAACTCTTCCACTCGCTCAAGAGATCTTGATAACTCAATTATGGCTTCTTCTTCTTCTTTTTCGTTGAGATGATATTTTGTGCGTAATCTGCTGAGCACGTGGACTTGTCCTATTTCAACCAGGCATACAATACAATACGCCTGTCTACTATCCATCTTAGAGAGGGCCAAAGCAATCCTTTGGCCCATCCCTGTTTGCAAAAATCTTAGCACGCGCGTCTTCGTTAACATATATTCGTACTTCTCTTTATATAGTTTCATAGGCTCTATTTCTGAAATAAGATATGAAACACACTTCTTCTGCTCTTCCAAGTGTAAATCCTCAACTGGGATGCTGTCCATGGCTTCAACTACGATCCTCTCATCCGACAAAACAGCACCTGTTCTCCTTCCATCAGTAGTCAATCCTCTCACCATACTGCTTGACTCAAATGAGGAGGATGCTCTTGCCCTGCAATCCCTCCAGTGAATGGTTTCTTCTGCCAAAGAAACCCATTGTTTCTTTGCCAGATATACATCACTTCGATTCTGGATCGATCTCTGTACATGATGACAACCGCCAACGTTAAGGTTATTCCTGGAATGGGTTGCTGACATCTTGACATGCAAGAGACCCCCTGAATTGTCAACGCCCGTAGCGAAAGAGTTTGTGGAACGTCGATAGAATTATTATGACCAAATTTCCCCTGAAGACAAAGATCTAGGCATTGAGATGATAAAATAGAGAATGCACCAAAAACTCATCAAAGAGAGCGTTGGGCAAAGTTCATCATTTGCACGTACTTGGCGTTGGATCAGAATGGAAATTCAATCTGGCGTTTCACACCTGGCAAGCACTAGGTTACAATGTGGTATCTGAATGGACAAAGTTTTGAAATATATTTAGAATATATATCGCAGGTGAATGTATGCGCAAGTATGCACGAGAATTAAAGCAGGACTCTACCGAGGGTCGATGAGAGGTTGAAAAGATTCTCAGAATCTTTCATTAAACTTGCACCCTTCAAGATGACACTGTCATCTACAGATCGTGTTACAATACTCCTTCATACATATGTATGAATGTAATGAAGAAGGAGATACCGCAGTATAAATATAAGATCATCTCGAATCAAATCCTGGAGGAAGATTTTGATGCCCATCATCATTTGGCTTCTGTGGAATCAAACTCTGTGAGGATACCCCATCTGATAGCTGCAATTGCCTCAGGAGATTTAAACCCGACTTTTCTTGAGGCGACTCTGAAAATCCTGGAGGCATATGGGGCTTAGTAGAGAGTGAAGGACCCATGGTTGTGGATTGCGTTTGATTGGGCAAATGAGAGGAATCTAATGGTGTGGACATGGCACTATGAGCAATATTTACGTTCACCCCGGGAAATAAAGATTGGAAAAAAGATCCAGCTTCCTTCAATCCTTGAGTTCCAGGTGATTGCCCACCTACATGACTATGATCATCTTGTTGAGCAAATGCAAATCGTGATTGCTTCCTCACAGGCTGAACAAGAGGCTTCTGCACAGAGTGGTCATTATCAATAGATAGTATGCTGGGACTAGATGCTGTTTGTACTCCAGTTGATCCAAATCCAGGAGGCATCTCAATTTTTATTGCATTACCCTGCTTTGGCGGCGGTGGTGGTGGCACAATCTTGTTCAGATTTGTATCAGTCACAGCATGACTGATAGATATATCATGATTTTTTTCTTTGTCTCTACCCTGAGATTTTATCCATGTATGTCCATCGTGCTTAGTTGCCTGGGTAACTTTGTTCACAGCCTTCATCTGTGATGGTGTTGCTAGAGGAATCAGCTTTTGCATTCCTCCAGTGCCTGGACGTGTAGAAATAGAGGATCTAACAGATTCTTTTGATGAAGGTCCCGATTTCGCAAGCTGCTCAGCCATCGAAGGTAGAGACTGTTGCTCCACCAAACCAGCAGCCAAATCTAGAGTTTCGCTAGCACCAGCAAGCGTTGGCCATTGTTGCCTGTCTGTCGTTGGGGGAGGAATGCCATTCTTCAAAGTTTGCACACCATTTCCTCCAGGAGAAGGGCTTGCTGCTACAGCCCACAAGCCCTTCTCCTGTGGTGGTGGTGGTGGTGGTGGAGGTGGCGGAGGAGGTGGTGGTGGAGGAGGTGGTGGCGGTGGTGCACCCCCAGCCATGGCATCGTACGAATCAACCAGCTCCTCACGGTGGTGGTGATCATGAATTTTATCTTCCTCTTTTGAATGCAAACCAATTGCATGCCTTCCACCCACGTTAATTTCATCTAAATTCTCCATGCTGCTCCCATTTGAATGAGGATTGTGAATAGTCAACCGAGGCTTGAACGTATTCGTCGCTCCCATGGCCATAAAACGAGCTGGTAACAATCCTGCCGCTACCTCTTCCTTTGTCAAACAATCTTCTTCATCTGCAAACTCATGCAAGTACAGACAGTCCGGATTTGTACAGGAAACTCCTTTCAGAAAAGCATTGCAATATTTCGTCGTTCCAAAGCATGCCTTCACCTGTCGCCCTTTCCAAGTCTCTCCATCTATCGACTTTATACATTTCAAAGCATCGTCTGACCTTTTGAATGTAACATATGCACTTCCAGTCGGGCCATGCTGCTTTGTTGTCTGAGTAGATACATATTGGTTTGTCCTATTCACAGATATTTTAACCAGCTTCCCAAACTGTCCAAAATATTCTGCCCCCTTGAGTACGTCTTCATGACAAATATCCATTGCGAGACCGACGGTGTACACCAAGTTTGGTTGCACCACACGAATGTTTGCCAGATGCGCTTTAGAACCTCTCTCCCTACCCACACCTCCATGCAAAGCACCACTTTTTGATTGTTTCAGCTTTCGTTTCTCCTCTTCTAGTTTCTCATGATCAATGTGCTGCATAGATATCTTATTTTGATCATACTCTGAACGGCAGTTTGGGCACCGTGCAGGTGTCAGGTTATCCTTTACAGCTTCCTCTAGAATTTGGTGATAACACCACAGACAAGGTCGAAAACCACATTCGCAGTATCTAATGCTTTTATCCGTCAGATCTAATTCATTACAGCACACGGGGCACTCCTCCACTTCTTCGTCGCTGTCAGCTTCATGTAATTCCTCTGCGGCATATCCACTGCTCAGCTGGTCTCCTGTTTCTACCTGGTGAGAAAGACGACCAAATGCAGATCTTGACATGCTCTTGATCATATCAATGAAGCAACCAAAGACCAAAGAACCACTCGTTCCAAATGTCCGCGAATGCACTGAGATAGGTATCCTCTCCAAGATGATACTGCTGTAATGATACTCTGCTGTACGTTACAATGTAAATCTACGTGTTGAATTACGTAGACCAGTGAAGGTAAGAAGTAAAGAAACTCATGAGTATCCAATGCCTCGCCTTCCTTCCGGTGCTGTTCTATCTACTGTATAGAAAGTAGAACTGGAAGTATTCTATGTTCCTATTGGCACTGATATATACATAAATTGAATTGAATATGAAGTATTAGTATCAATCATCAGCATTGACATCAACTGTGATGAGCTTGTAAGTGCATTCACATGGCATGTAAACACAAGGTTTGAACTTGTCTTGATGTTTTATTATTGTGTTGATACAATTGCAATAGTATACGCTTACACTTGGGTGTACTAGTACTAGTACATTGGTATGATTGATTGATTTAGAAAAACAATAGAAAAACAATATGATGGAAAATAGTAGTAGCAGTACCAAGGAACCAAGGAAGTATGGTTTCAACTAATAGGAGAAACCAGATGAAACCAAACTTATCTCTTTGTACCTTGACAGACGATCGTGTGTCATCCAGTTATTCCATGTATCATGACATTACTTGTCAGTCTCGGTATAATAATTATCAAACATACATTTGATTCAAATCTGTACTACAATGGTTGCTCAGACTATGTCTCTCCGTCCATCAGTGATGGCTCAGCGCCAGTGTGCGGCCAAAGCCTCTGTGTCTTCTATCAACGCACCATTGGTTCCTAGCAGGTACGTTGGATGATTAATTATAGTGCATTGTTGCGATGTCTTTATGTATATCACCCATTGTGGAGATGGCACAGATGTATTGTGTCTCAGGTCCGAGTGACACATTCTCTTTTTTCCTGCAGAAGAGTATCCATGGTGAACAGGCCATCAAGACAGCAGTCTCTTGTCGTAAACATGGGTGCTGTTGAGGTAGCTCAGGTTGCTGGAGAGGCTGGATACATCGGAGGAGTTGCTGGAGTTATGTTTGGAATCACCTTGGTTGGTCTTGCCCTTGGATTTGTCCTCCTCAGAGTAGAGTCCTTGGCTGAGGAAGGCAAGATCTAAACTCTCTCTTTATTACTAGTAATAGTTTAATATACATCAATCAATCAATCAATCAATCAATCAATCAATCAATCAAGGCATACTCTACTACTACATAGTACAGTATTTGCTGTTGTATTACAAGGGAACGTATGAGGTCTATATGCATGCCGATGCCATCCAATCCCTCATATATGAGGGATTCCCCTTGCCGGCAAATGGCGCCATCATGATCATGGTACCAGTCCAACGGTTGGTTCACACCTAATGGTGTGGTCGCGTACGATTTGACCTTTGATTGGTCACCATCCAGATACTTTACTTACAATATATTACTTTACAAACAAGAATAAACTAGACAAGAGTAGATATACTTGTTTACTATCGTTACCGTTACACGGAAACGACATGTTTGGTCAGTCAACAGAGACCACTGGGGTTGAGGAGATATCTGAGGAGAATTGTAGAATCTTCGTACCAACCTGTAGTCTTGGGACGAAAGAGAATGTTGACGACAGAATTGTGGAAGAAGAGATGGTCAATATCGGCCTTGTCCATTTGTATACAGCCTCTTGCTTGTATGAGTGGGATACACTTTCAGGGTATGCATCGTATATATACGCCCACGGGGGAACAGTAGAGCAGGTGCAAGCATGTATAAGGCATTTGGTGGTGTTTTCAGGATATGGGCCGTGTCTAGCGGCCATGTCAGCACTGAAGAAAAAGGGTGTCATTCCTCATAATACACCAGGGAAAATCTCAAGCTCTGGTCATGGCAATGCCTTTGCACTCGTGTACGATGGCGTGGAAGCAAGCGTCCGAAGAAAGGTGTATGAAGCAGATCCAGTTTTGGAGAATTGGATCCAGACTCATCTCTACGGAGATGTGTATAGTAGTCCAGGTCTAAGCCTGCTGCAAAAGCAGTACCTGACAATAGCTGGACTGGTAAAATCAAATATGGTGGACCAATTGTATGGCCATGCAATCGCCGCATTGCGTTTTGGAGCAACGGAAGAATTTTTAAAAGGTATCATTGATATCGTACAGCACCTGATTCATGGAACTTGTCCAGCCATGCCAGCATGCAACAGGGTAAAGAGAGTCATCGACATGGCTGTTGCCAAGCGTGCCAAGGCCGGATCTACATGTGATGATGAGCAATGTATTATATATATACCTGATCCTTCCTCCATTTGTATACCTGACTCTCCCTGTCAAGCATGAACTAACAACCTCTGATGTATAGTTACACTTTAAAGTGTAACTTATACAAATTTTTTGTACATGCCCAACTAATGGTGCACATCATCACTACAGCCTAGACTTTGATTGAAGGACGGCATCCAAAATGGGCTGCATCTTCATAGCCAATCCCATACTACCTTTAATGCCTAATTTTCTCGTTAGAAATGCTTGCTGGCTTCCCAGTTTGCCAGAGACTAGATCGACAAACACACTGCCCTTCATTGTGAGAGTCAAATCTGCTTTGGATGAATCCTCTGCACTTTCATGGGTGAGAGATCCTTTCCCAGGTCTCAAGTCAAGTTTCCAATGCTCTCCATCGATGATGAATACAATGATTCCTTTGATTGTACTTTCTAAATCAACCCGTAGACCAGCGTCCGTTTCGATATTTGCCTTGAGTTGTTCCAACAAGGTTGTGACCTTGTCAATATCCGATATCATCGTCTTTCAATATATTAGGACTGTTTTAGGACTGTTTTTCTACTCTCGTGATGAATACAGTACGACAGCTCGACAAGTACAAGCGTTTGTTCATCGTCTTTGCATGTTCGACTCAACCCTTGAGGCAGTCGTGTTCTTTACCACTACTGTATCAAGATGTAAAATATTTATTGCATTAAGAGTGATGTGCAACACCATAGACAGTTTTCATTTTTTGTAAAGAGAGATGAGAATCTTTGAAAAAAATTCAAATTGCTTATTGTCAAAACGTATACGTTTTCGTACGTACGAGAGAGAACTTGCAGTAGGAATCGTAACAAAACAGTTGATTTATATATCTTTGATTACACGGTGGTATAACAACTCCTGTCCAATCCATTATTGACTGAAAAAGCGTTGAAATGAATTTCAAATTCTGACAAACCAATTGAGGATGTCTTCATCATACAAACGACACGTGCCTACAGTTGTAGTGAGATCATGTAAGAAGAAAACAGATCCTCTTCTAGATCTATTGTCGGTGCAATGCGGACCTGTGGCTGAAAGAACACTAGTATCAGATCGAACAACAAGAGTGAAGTCTGATCCCACAACCACCCGCAAAGAGAATAGTGGTGAAGAAGATGGGCAGACGAATATACATGAAAAATCCGATAATGAGAGTATTGATAAGCAGAGAACCGGGGAGGATGCACCAGTCAAAGTCAAGGCACGACGAAGGCTTCTCAAGAGGAATGTTTTCAGTGGAGCTCAAAATCTTGCATCGCTTGCTGCCCAAGCGGGTGCCCATGCAGCTCATGAGGGAAGTCCAGTTTCAGTCAAACCAACAGAGCAAGTGAGGGGTGGTAGTGCTTCCTCGTCACCTGATGGAAATCAGGGGAGGGCAAAGAAACCCACAAGAGGCAGAAAGAAAGTATCTGCCAGTGATGCCACAGCTCGCCGAACGTACAGAAAAAAGAATGCTTCAAAAGTCGTTATCGTCAATGGTGCAGCAATACCATCTATTGTTGGCGTTCCAGATAGCCTCATTGTTGAGATGGCGTCTCTTGCTCCAGCAGATCGCCCAGTGCGTTGCGGTGTCTGCAGATCCTGTGAGAATCCTGCCAGAAAGAAGGCATGCGAGGTTATGAGAGCTCTGGGATCAAATCCTCCAATTCCTCGTGGTAAGAATAGAGTAGCAATTCTAGGTCCAGAAAACACGAAGAAACACATATCCAGGACGTGTGAAGGGCCTCTGAATATCTCCCCTGGTACAGGAGCTGCGCTTTTTGGTACACTGAATGGCGGTGATGGTGATGATGGATCATCGGGGGGGGCAGGGAAAGGCGATATTGATGGATGGACAGAAGAGGAGCTACAATGTCTATATCAATCCATTCTAGAGATTTCACCCAACACAAACAACTTTTGGCAAAAGGTAGCCATGAAAGTTCCAAACCGCAATGAGGCAGAATGTTTTGCAAAGATGCACGAAAACGTGCCATACTACTCAGGCAACTCAAACAAAAAGAAAAATTCTCGAAAGTCCAAGGTAGTCATGGCTCTGGATCCTAGTTCAGATGATTATGTTTCAAATTTATTGGAACAAAGAAGGGAGAGAGCCCTGGGGCATCTTGCCTCCTCTGGATGTGCAACACTACAAGGATCAGCCATCCAGAGTATCAAGTCTAAAGTACAGAATGATTCTATACGAGAGCTGATCTCTCTTAGTCACGAAGATAGCATCCAAGCGTTGTTGTTGGACCAGCGGAAAGATGGAGAAGAGTCTAGCCCATCGAGGGAGACTTGGAGTGAAGAATTTTAGTATACGAGTATGCAGTCTTGCGAGAGACATATCATTTCATGTTTGAGCATACATTATTTCCGTTATTTTCTTAAGATGAGTAGCGATGATGACGATGTTCCCGACCTTCAACCACTTGATGCAAATCACGCACCACGAGAACCAACCTCACCTCGTCAAATCTATGTCGGGAAAGATGGACTTTTGGGATCAGAGAAAAGCAGATATACTGATCCTGTACCCGTCTTACTGCTGACAGGGTATCTAGGATCTGGTAAAACGACCCTTGTCAACCACATTTTAACAGAGAAGCATGGATATCGTTGTGCTGTATTACTGAACGAGATCGGGGATACTGCTGACATAGAGAAAGCCCTGGTAAAAGAGCCAGATGTATGTGTAGTGCGTTCTGTGGTGGTTGTCTGAAATCTCACTCACTTGTTTATATTTCCTTTGAACAGGACCTAGAGGCAGCTCCAGTGACTGACTGGGTGGAATTGGAAAATGGTTGTATATGTTGCTCTGTTAAAAACGAAATGGTCAAAGCACTAGAATCTTTGCTTCAGCAAAGGACTAGATTTGATTACATTATAATAGAGACCACAGGTCTTGCGAACCCTGGTCCAGTAGCCTCCGCGCTTTGGACAGATGAAGAGATTGAAAGTAGTCTTTGCTTGGATGCAATCGTTACTGTTGTAGATTCTGCCCATATTTCAAAGCATATCAATACTCCAAATGAAGAGATTGGTGAAGCTAACGAGGCTCAGCGTCAAATTGCTTTTGCAGATGTCATCCTGATGAACAAGATAGACCTTGTAAATGCTCCTTTGTTGGCTGTTACTGAACAAAAAATTCGGGGCATTAACTCCGACGCAAAAATCATTGAATGTCTTCGATGCAATATCGATTTGGGAGAGATATTACACACCGGGATATACTCCCAAGGAGATCGCTGTGTGCAATATGACAAGAATGGACATGGGGCCCACATATGTTCTGATGCTTGTGATCATGAGGATTTGGGTCACCATCTCGAAGACGTTCGGACTAGTACATTTTACTGTGATAATCCGATTGAAATGCAAGAGTTTCGAAAGTGGCTTGATGAGTTTTTGTGGGAAAAAATAGATGAATCACAGGAAGTGTACAGGGTCAAAGGGCTCTTATGCGTCCATGGAAGTGAAAGCAAGTTTATTCTACAGGCTGTCCATGAGTTATATGATATATTTGAGGGCAAAAAGTGGGGAGATACCGAGAAGAAGCAATCTAAACTCGTGTTTATTGGAAAGAACTTGAATGAGGAAAACATCAGAAATGCTTTAAAATGCTGTCAAGGCATCGTCTAACCTTGTCAGTCATCGGCTTGACATAGACGTGTCAAATCGGCAATTCATAAGAAAGTTATTTATTTTCAAATTATTGCTTAGACGCGGTCATTACAGATATGTATGCTCTAGGACATGCAAAAAAGAGCATTCAGATGCCCTTGAAACTGGGGTATTAGAATCTGTCACCTAGCATTCAACTAGCCATGGCAAAACACATGGATTTGGTCGCTTACATCGAAGATGTTTTACTGCGTAAGACAAAATATACCGCAATTCGCAAAACTATCAAGAATCCTAGCAAAATCATCCCATTTCTAATGGCCTCAGATTGGGAAACAATGTCTTGATTTATCCCCAAAGAATGTTGCAGGTTGATGACAGGATCACAGAGCTCATTGGTCGACGGGTTATCTACGTTGACAGCCTGACATTTAGCTCCATCAATGGTGGCATAACAGGAGTAAAATGGTGCATTACCCGCATCAAACTGGAGATAGAGAACCAGGGCAAGACTGTAGTACATGAAAGAAAGATACTTCACCCAGGCAATCCAGACTGGAATATTGGAGACAAAATAGCCTCCTGTCAAGATAAAGGTTAGCATGATCACAGCTGCAACCGCCTGAGCAGTTTTTGGATTCATCAACCATGAACCAAGAAGAAGACCATATGCTTGAGCCACAAACATTGTCAGAAGAATTGTGCCATATATTCCAAAAAATGCTCCAGCCGTATACCTCAGTCCAGCCATAAAGTATACAATAATGATAAACATTGATGGGATGGACATATCCGATGGAAAATCCGAGAAAACCCTGCTGATGTAAAATGCAGACAATCTATACATACCACTAGCCCGTTCTTTGAGCATATGCCTTTGCTCCTCGGGAAAAGTAAAAAGACTGACAAACATACTTCTGAAGCTCAGAAACATGAGCATAAAGTACAGTAGCCCAACGGTGTCAAGGGCATCCACGAGCGTGTCGCCCTGACCTGATTGCAACCAAAACATCCCAGCAAGTATTCCAATGGCAAGAAACTGGAGAAAGTCTTGGGTGGACAGGCTTTCAAATCTTCTCGTCTTTATACTCCTTCTGAAAAGTATTGAAACCTGAGAATAAAATCCAACACCCCAACGGTCGCCTTTCTCCCGTCCCCCAAACAATGATTCAATCCTGCGGAATGATGCCTTTCCAGACTTGCCTGAATGGCATAGCTGCATAGATCTTGCGTCATCAAATTCCACATTTTCGATTTTTGAAAGGTCTTCCAGAATCAGGGCTAAACTTTGATAATCCCTCAAAGCATCATACCCGTCCATATTATAGTCATTCTTTCTCAGGAAATACTCTGTGCATTTGATCAACCATTTTGTTGACTGTTCTCCATCCAGGGAATCTGATGCCATCTGATTTGAAGCAAGATCTAATACAAAATCAGCTGCATTCATGAGTGGAGGAATGCTATAGGAAAGTCTTTCAAAATAGTCAACGCTGTCCTTTGCTTTGCCATAGTATAAAACATGCCCATCACTTAGTAATAAAAGTTTATCCAATTGCTGGTAGAGTCTAGAAGATGGCTGGTGGATAGTTGTGACAATAGCTCGACCACCCTGGGCAAGAGATCTTAACGATTCTATGAGATTCATGGCGGTGGTAGAATCCAAACCACTCGTGGGTTCGTCCAGGAAAAGAATGGACGGGTTAATCAAAAGCTCGTGACCTACAGAACACCTCTTTCTCTCTCCACCTGAGACTCCTCTCCTGAAAAAACCCCCTATGATAGTGTTACGGCATTTTTCAAGCTTCAATGCTTTGATCACATTATCTATTCTTTTAAGCTTTTTATCTCGAGTCATTGTGCTTGGAAGTCGAAGCATTGCAGCGTAATATAGAGTCTCAAATACAGTCAAACTCTGATACAGAAGATCATCTTGCATCACAAAGCCGATTTTCCTCTTCATGCTCTTATCCAATTTCTCACCATTAAAAGATACCAAACCTTTGATTTTCACCTGTTTTGTACTTCTAGCACCCAAGATATTGATTAGAGTGGTCTTGCCTGATCCACTGGGTCCCATCAATGCTAGAACTTCTTTGGGTTCAACAAGTCCATGGACATTATACAAAATCTGGTTATACTTGTCTGATATCACAGGTTGCCCCGAACCACCTTTCAAATTTCCCTTTAGGATACATTTTATCGACTTTGGGATACTGGTAGCTGATTTTGCTTCTAAAGGGAGAACATATGCACGGATGTTAAGAAAAGAAAGTGTTACCCTTTGGCGCTCTGGAACCTCCTCAAAAAAACCACTACTGTGAGACTTTTCCCATCTTGTTACTCCAATTTCTAAGTCTCTTTTACTATTAGAGGATATAGGGCTGTCTTCAGTCGCTATATCAGACAGTGATGACGAGTCCTTGTCTAACTGCATGCCGTCCTTTGACTTGCCGTTGGTGAAGCCGTTTCAATTATACACTAATCAAATGGGACAGATATATCATGGACATTTGTAGATTCAATAATGATAATATTCAAATGATTCTATGTGGATTGAACGCCAATTCTCTGCATATGCATTGACAGCCCAGCAGATCTGCGCGTCTAGACGCGTCTGCTGGTCGACCCTGAAGTCTCAAATTTGATATCACATCCCTCTAGAGGTGCTATCTCCTTCCTTTTCCCTTCTTTTTGTTCCTTTTCTCAGCAGCCTTCAATCCTCTTCGATCCGAACGTAATCTAGCATCCAAGGCAGGTCCTTTTCTTTTATATTGGTCTGATCGAGACGGCTTTTTCTTCTTGTTGGATCCAAACTTTGCTTGTTTGTATATTTTTTCGATTTCTCTCATCTTAGCACTAGCCGGAACATCTTGCTGGTTGGCTACAGCCTCAGCCTTTTGCCTGGCTTGTGTTAACTTTGTCTGAAGCCTCTTCTTCTTCCTTGCCTTTGCTTCAGCAATCTTCTTGATGGGTCTTGCATCTATTGTTTGCAGCTGCCGCTTAGCCTCATTAAACTCTGTACCAGTAATCACTGGAGCAGGTCTCATGTATTTGCTCTCATCCTCTATAAACCATTTTGGTAAATTTGTGTCATGGAAGGCGTAACGATTGTACGCAGATTCGATGAGTTCTCGCTTTGTTTTCTTATGAATGAATTTCTTTGCCAAAGCAAGCACTTCAGCCTTTGCATTGTCATCAAGCCGGTCAAACTCTTCAGCTGCACTATCGCTTTCATCTTCAGACATTGGAACTACTTCAAATCCATTTGAATTTATCTCATGGCGATGGGACTTTGCTGGGATTAAAGCAGTTTTGCCATCTCCCTCGGAATCACTGGGTGAGGGGGGTTGTATCTTGTTTTGTTGAAGGTCTCTATCTTCGTCCGTGTTATCTTCACCGCCAGAATTTTCTCCTCTTTCATCACTCGAAATAATTTGATGCCCATCAAATACGTCTTGAGCAAACCATGTATCTACAGGAGTAATTTTTTCATGACTTTTGTCCAAATCAAGTATGAGGTCATCCTCCTGGTCACCATCATCACTCTCGTCTTCTTCGTGCACAGAGTCTGACAAGGAATCATTTGAGCTAATAGAATGATTTTTCATGGATCCAATTTCATCATCGCTCACCTCAAGCTCACCAGACATCCCCAGGCGCTTTCTCCTTTTCTTCGATGCACCACCCTGAGTCATCCTCTGACGCACCTTCCAATCTCTGTAGTTTTGCTCTAGATACTCGTCCATTTTGTCATCATACTTTCGTCTTATTTCATCCAAATCAGAATCCGACGATGAATCTTCATATCCTACTAGATCATCTGAGTCAGATTCTCCATCATCGTCAGGTACATCTACCTCCGCAACACGGCTTATCTTCCCTTTCATGCCTTTTAGTGAGAATAATCCCTCTGGTCCTTCCAGTTGTTCCTCACCAATACCTTCTGCCTGAGACAATTGTGCAGCGCGCAATCTAGCATTGAACTTTTGCTCACGCCTCTTCTTCTTCTCCCTTTTAAGCCTTCTCTCCATCCTCTCTTTGATGGATTCCATTTCTCGCATCAAACCATCTTCTTCCTTTTCCTCGCCACCATTCTCTTCTTCAGAAGAAGGCGCATCTTGATTGGGATTGCGATCGTTCAAAATCTTGTCGATGTCTTTCTTCACAACCAACCTCCACTTGAGCAGTTGTTTGAATTCTGACCGTCCCAGGACCTGCAGATCTTCACACAAAGTCCTGATTTCTGTTGTTGTTGCTTTGTGGGATTTCACAAGATTTTGTATTTCTGAGTCATCCGTAATATTGAAAGTCATCCTTGTAAATTTCCCCAATAGTTCTACAGGGTTGTCTTGCTGAACAAATTCAGAAGCCTCAATCTCTTTGTGTGTGGTGGATATGCCATCTTCATAGCCCTCACGAAACCTTCTCTGTTTGTCCTTGGCTCTCAGGAGAGCATCTGGACCTTCGATTCTAGGCGCTTCCTGAAAGTCACAAAAGATGTATTTCGAATCAAAAATTCGGGGATCGATTTTAGAAGGAGCTTTATACCCGAGGCACACTACAAAAATCTCAGCAGATGCATTTCGAGATGCGGCAGGCTTGGTTGCTTCTACTTTTTTGAAAAGTTGCTTCAGTGCAAAAATCAACGCCGAATAATCCTTTGATCGAAAAACCTTTGTGACAAATGTCCCGTTTGGTGCAAGAATATCAGAAGCCATGCGAGCTGCTTCGAGCACCAATTCAGATTGCGTGTAAGCCTCACTTGACCACGCCCCACCAACATTTGGAGCACCATCACAGAGAACCACGTCAATCAAATTGCCATCTGTCTCCTTTCGAATCATATGACGGCATTCTTGTGTAGTTATATCGCCAATCAAGGTCTTCACGCCGCGAATCGCTTTAATTGATAACAGATCTACTCCAATGACCATGCTCCCAACTGGCATGTTTTTCACTGCCACTTGACACCAACCACCCGGCGCGGCACAAAGATCAACCAAAGTCCGTGCCCCTGATAAAAAATCATACTTTCTGTTCAATTGAATCAATTTGAAAGCAGCCCGAGAACGATATCTGCGTGAACAAGCGTCGGAAGTTAAGGCATGCGTATGCTTCCGAGGTGATTTCCCAGAATGTATGCAACATTAGGTATAAATGACTCGTAGAAATGATATTCGTACCCTTGCTCCTTTGCCAAGTGATAAAATTTATCAAGACGATGTTTTCCCTTTGTTTTCTTCCCCATGCTTCTAACGATTGAGTCCTACGACAGAACTCGACTATGCCTAAGAGTACAATGACAATAAGCTTTTAAAATAGATTTAAATATCATATCCATTGGGATTTTGGCTGGCCCATTTCCATTGATCCTCACACATTTCCTTCACAGTCAACTTGGCCTTCCATCCTAGTTCTCTCTCTGCACTCTCTGTTGCTGCCCATACTGCTTCAGCATCCCCTGGACGTCTATCGGTCAAATTCACGGGGACCTTTAGTCCACTAGCAGCTTCAAACGCGCTCACCATTTCTAGGACAGTCGTCCCTGTTCCGGTTCCCAAGTTGTATGGAACGCAGCCCAAGTTTTTGGAGTTTTCCAATTTCTTCAGTGCAGCTACATGGCCTTCAGCAAGATCCACTACATGGATGTAGTCTCTTACACATGTACCATCACGTGTTGGATAGTCTGTTCCATATACATTCAACACAGGCCGATGTCCCAGGGCCACAGCTTGGACCCAAGGCATCAAGTTGTTCAACATCACCTGATGCTCACCAATTTTACCAGAAGGGTGTGCTCCAACAGGGTTGAAGTATCTCAGAAGAATGATATTCCATTCTGGGTCAGATATGGACAAATCCCTGAAGATATCCTCAATAATCAGTTTTGTTCTACCATAAGGCGATACCGCTTTCAACGGATGAGCTTCGTCCAGGGGCACATATGTAGGATTGCCATACACTGTACAGGATGAAGAAAATACCATATTCTTGCACCCATGCTTCCTCATAGCTTTGCATAGTTCTACCGTACCCGCCACGTTATGGTCATAATATCGAAGTGGATCGTCAACCGACTCATTCACATATTTTCTACCTGCAAAGTGAATCACAGCGTCGAATTTTTCCGATCCGAACAGCGTATCGAGCACATCAAAGTCCCTCAGATCAGCCTTTACAAACTTCATATTCCCACTCTTGTCTCCTGCAAGTTCCCTCACTCTCTCCACTGCCAATTCAAAAGAGTTATCCAAGTTATCCACCACGGTCAATGAGTAGCCATGTTCCAGCAGAGAAAGAGCCGTGTGGGACCCAATAAATCCTGTAAATGTATCCAATAAATATACCTATTAGAATATACGGCGATGAACAAAGCTGAAGCTCATGACTGAAGATTCCGAAGAAACAACGTACCAGCCCCTCCGGTAACAAATACATTGCCCGTCATCTTGGAGATTTGCTATTATTTCAATAATACGCGTGTTCAGCAAGAGATGGAATCCAAATCATGTATTGTAACAATCGACGTCGATTTTGAATACTTAAAAAGTAAATTTTCGAATTTTCGAAAATTCGAATTAATTCGAATTAATTCATCATGAATTGATCAATTGAATTTTCTGCAACTCGGTGATATTTGCATTACCTTTATCATTTGTCTTTCCCATACAAGATAAAATCTTCACTCCAAGCTGATACAATTTCTGACATCTTGATAGATGAGTGTTCCTGACTTGAAAGACCTCAGCCAGTTCTATCCCGAGAAAGTTTCTCATACTGATCGCTCAACCTGCTGGGGAGCACATGCTCGATAGAAGAACTATATGTCATCCTGAGAAGGGATGTGGAAAGTCATTTTGGTTGCATGCGTTATCGTTTGTGCTACCCAGTGGAGAGGAGCTGTGACAAACCTTAACCTATACAGAGCAGAATTTCATAATGTCCATGGGAAAAGGTCTATCTTGAGGTCTCTTCATGATACAGAAGCTCTTGAAGTATTAATGGAAGATCCGGATCTGTATTATGAAGAAGATACAGGACGTTGGATCTGGGCTGCAGACTCAACAGCACCCAGAGATGCACTGTCACGCCATGAGATCCATGCTTGGCTTCACATTGTGGTGAACAGCGAAATGGTAGATATATTTATACTATCATTCTACGAATATCTGGCATCATATGTTTCACAAGGTATCGAGCTAAATAGAGTCATAGTTGATGTGCACTTGGTCAATGAGAAACAAGTGGATAAGATATCCCTTGCTTCTCTCATTGCAATGGTGGAACATGTAGGAGCTGAGTATACGATCACTACAGTCTTTCAGTTGTCTCATAGTTCCACGGCGAAGATATCTTCTCGGAATGATTCACCCAGTCATTCTTTCTTGGTGGCATCCTTGCTGTCTCTAGATGGCATTCCTCTTCATGATTGGATCATCTCTCTTACATTCGGCCAGCAAGTCTATTTTGGAGATAGCATTGGGGCTATTCGCCAGTTTATAGAGGTAAATGAAAGAAATGGTGCCAATTGTGCAGTCACATCAGCAGCCACGAGCCAGGGAGGGAATACTTTTGTTGTTGCAATGAAGGGGTACCTGAGACCACACACCAACAGTGTATTTGATCTAGATGATGCCGAGGAATATTTTGGAGACTCGTTCGAGTATATGTTTACTCCATATTACACATGGTGGGAATTTTACAAGAGCAAAAAGGTTCTGGGGAACGCATATCTCTGGTATGCCAGATTGAGTGATACTTCCAAACTATCTGTGACAGTGATGGCTCCTACTCTTCATTGAGATGACTACTCTCACAAAAGGAGTAGCTTCATACCATTACTAGTAATTATAACGTAGCAGTATCACCAGACTTGACTAAGTAGTGTACAGTGGAATAAAAGGAAATGACTGACTGCGCTGCAACCAGTTGTCCTCTAGATAATGATTCGTTCCTTCAACAATATGTACAGAGAAGGCATGCCGAGATTTCCCAGATGTATTTTCTTGAGAATAATGTATGACAGATCCATGCAGTAATACTAAGGTTCCTTTTTTCACAACTATTGGCGTACATATTTCCTTATCCACTTGTGGCATTTCTCCTTGGAAAGACACTGCATGGTTTTCATCTCTCACAAATCGAACATGTGTCCCGTGCTTGTGAGAGCCAGGACATGCCCACAAGCAGCCATTCTCAAGAGTTGCATCCTCTAGAGCAATCCAAAGACCAACTACAGACTCGGGCTCCGTTGCCAAGAACGTAGAGTCTTGATGAGCACGAACTTCCCCTCCTATACCAGGCTGTTTGAAAATGTACATTGACTGCACAGGAAGAGGCGTGTTGTATTTCAGACACCTAAGTATTCCCTGAACCTCATCACTCCTAGTCCAGTCCCGAAACTCAGGAACAAGATCATGAAGAGCATGTCCAATCTTGTTGATTGACAATTCTTTGGATTTTTTCAAGACACCCTGCTCGTCGAAAGCTCCTTGTTCAAAGAAACAGTGGACCTTGTCAGCACTTTCTAGAAAATACTCATCAGTCTTGTTTGACTGATCTTTCGTAGAGAATATAGATATAGTTGTAGGGTTAAAATCACGCACAATCTCCTCAGCACGTGATTTCATACCCTGTATGGTCCCTTCGTTAACAAAGTCTGGGACCACCAGAAACCCATTGGTGAGATACTCATTCACCTGACTTTCTGTCAGCATTGTTATATGATAATAGAATATAACTGAATATCAACCATTCCATAAGATCACCTTGAAATACACTGTGTTTGAATCCTCCACAGACCCAACTGGAACTCAACCCATGATACTAGGATAGGGTGAGTGGTGTACCTACACTCTTGCATCCATTTAATGAGTAGGATGATGATCAGATACCAGCTAGTGTCGTACGTATCATGTTATTGTACTTGATATATCATCATTTCAAACTTACCATCATGGCCCATATCTGGGCCAAGGTGTTCCTGTGGACATTCTACCTAATCATGTACAACTGGAGTCACATCGTTATATTGAATTTCTTTACTTACAAATACTCTTTCATGAAGTAACAACTGAACGACTATCGTCTGTTAGACATTGCACAAGGACAAGGATGGCAGAAGGAGATGACGACACTCGGGGTATCGGGATGGCTGTTGCAGATACATCTGAATTAGTTCATGATACGAGTTCTTCATCCATGGATATACAAATGGATGACAAGGACGTTCAGAACCTTATCGAATTGGAACAGAGACTGGAGGATTCTGGTCAGCTGGATATGACAGCCAGGAAGGAATACCTTGAAACCCTACGTCGATGTGGTATGAATGAAAAGCTAAAAGATGCTCGCTATACTCTTGAAGCTGCATTTCCATTTGATGAAGCAATGTGGTTGGAATGGCTTCAGGATGAATCAGAGGCACTGGTTTGTGCTGATGATGTGGTCAAGCTGGAAGAATTATTCAGGAAGAGTCATTGTGACTGCGTGTCTGTTTCTCTTTGGAAAGAACATATAGAGTACGATTTATGAGTTGTTTTTCTTCGTTCTGACGTTGGACTAAAATACGGTTCTATGTTCCTTTGTAGAGTTGCAAAAGCCATGCTGTCTCAGCATAAATTTGATGTTGCTTCAGTTAGGGCTCTGTTTGAAGATGCTCTTTCTCAATGTGGACTGCATTTAGTGGAAGGAGATTCCTTGTGGGATAATTGCTTAGACTTTGAATTGTCCCTTGATGGGAATGACAGAGATGATGAGAGAATCAAAGAAATATTTTCTAGATTCTTGCAGACGCCTTTTCCTCCTGACGTAGTTGAACGCACCAAGGCTAAATTCAAAGAATGGCTCAAAGATGAGGAAATATCTCAGTCGCTGATGAGAGGGATTGAGCGAGCACAAAGAGCATACGGGTTGAGGCAGGACTACGAGGCAGCACTGGTCTCTGCTCGTATTGTGGATCCACATGGGTTGCCCCTCTTGTCGATTTACTATTCATACATTAATCTAGAAATATCTGGTGGCATTCATGCAAGGGTACGTATGGTGTTTGAAAGGGCCTTTGTCGACTTCCCCACATCAGAATTTTTGTGGAAGAATGTGCTTGCATATGAAGAATCTGTAGGCCGGCATGATCAATTACCTGGGCTTCAATTGAGAGCAATACGGTACTGTCGATGGTCAGGTGATATTTGGTCAATGTACCTGCACCAAAAATCTAGAGAGATAAGGAATTCTCACGGTAATGAGAACATTTTAGATTCCATTCTAGAGAGTGCCTACGCAAATCTTTGCAGGGACCCGTTGGAATATCAAAAAGTCCTGCTAGCAAGAGCATTTTCACTAAAGCATGCGACTTCTGGTAGCATGACAAAGTACCATGATTTGCTTAGGGATGGTATCCTCCTGTTGAAGGAAATGAATATTGTGGACCCAGATCATTATTGTGCGACATTATTGTCCCATTCCCTGGCAATTGAAGGAGATGTCAGATCAGGAAAGGCGGTCTGGGAAAACTTACTTTCCGATACTTGTTTGGATTCCCAATATTCTGGAACATGGTTATCGTATTATACCTTTCTAGAGGTATTTGTAGATGATTTCAAAGAAGCAAGAGACATATTCAAACGCAGTGTCATAGCACGCATGTCACTTGCAGATCATGAATTCTTGGCAAAAACATGGTTGATAATAGAGCAGAAAAAAGGGACGCAAGAGTCTTTGAAAGAAGCTCTGTATTTGACCTTTGGGGTCCAAAGACAGTATGAAGCTTCCCAACTTGGTATTGACAAGGATTTCCAGAAAGTGATGTGTGAGTTGAGGGTTCCAGCCAAAGAAAACGAGCATAAAGTAAAATTAAAACGCAAGAGAGTACATAATATGTCACCAGGAGATAATCAGGATGCAATATCAAAGTCCAGGGAAGTAAGCAAGGCAGGAAATTCACAGGTCCCAAAATATATAGTATTCATGAAGCATATTACGCCTTCGGTCACTGAAAATGATATTAAGGACGAGTTTACATCTTGTGGCGATGATATGGATGTCAACATCGGGCGAGATCCCAAAACAGGTAGGTCAAAGGGCTATGCCTACATCCGGTGTGAGACAAAGCAAACATTTGATAATTTGTGTGCACTTGATGGAAGAGAATTTCATGGCCGAAATCTTTTTATAGCCCCTTCAGCTCCACCCAAAGGTAAGAGGTATATGCAAGTAAAGCATGGAGAATATAGTGAGCCAAAAGAAAGAGCACAGAAACAAAGGCTTGCCCCAGCAATAGACATGATCCCCAGGGCTGCAGTAGCCAGTGCCCCAAAATCTAATAATGACTTCCGAAATATGTTTCTTTAGGGTGAAATCAATACAAATTTCAGATATAATCGATGCAGCTACTGTCGCGTCCGATAAATTTCGACTCCTAACGATTTGACCACCCCAGAGACAGCAACATGAGGCTTCTGTATTGTAACTTGAACTGATTCTACTTTGCTTTCTTCCAGAATAGTCCCAGCAATTCTCTCCGCCAAGGCCTCAACTAATTTAAATGGCCTACCTTCCACAACATCCTTAATTTTATCATAGATGGAGGCGTAATCCAGCGTGTCATTCAGCTCATCTGTTTTCCCAGCCTGTCTTAAATCTGAAAATATGGTTGCATCGATAACAAATTTCTGGCCAAGGATGTTTTCCTGTATTGAAATATAAGCATATGCATCAATACTCCACCTCAATACTTCAACATCATCGACATGAAAGTCCGCACCTCTGGTAAAACGCCGTGATATCCATGGAAAACAAGACCCTTGAGTTGTATGCTGTCCCTCAGGCAACTACCTTCAGACAGACCATGGAGATACCTGGGACTCAACTTGATCTGTAGAAATTATGTACAAATATTATACTATTATTGTTGGATGATAATACAATCCTTCAAGATATAAGACACACCAGTTGTCGAAGGCTGGACCTTGGCATTCTTGAGAAGCAGGCAAGCGTCTTCTAGATTACAGGGTTCGATCTATTCACATATGAATACAGAATATGGAGTGATTGTACAATATGCAAAATATTTGATGATTCTCTAAGTCATCAACACCGACAGCAAACTCATTTTTTGTTTGCTGCTCCCATGGCGTTCAAGGCAGACCCATGCTTGAACCAGGTGATCTGGTTATCATTAAATGTATGGTTGACGACAAACTCATAGGTCGATCCATCTGGACGACTTCCAACAACCGTCAAAGGTTTGCCTGGTGTCAAGGTGGTCAGACCCTTGATAGAGAGTTTGTCAGCTGGACCAACCTTGTCATAATCTGCTGGATTAGCAAATGTCAGGGGCAACATTCCTTGCTTCTTCAAGTTAGTCTCATGAATACGGGCGAAGGATTTCACAATGACAGCTCTACCACCAAGATGGCGTGGTTCTAAGGCTGCATGCTCACGGGATGATCCCTCTCCATAGTTCTCATCACCGATCACAACCCATGGACGGCCAGCAGCTTTATAGGCTCTGGCAACATCTGGAACAGCTCCGTATTCCCCTGTGAGTTGATTTTTGACATTATTAATTTTGTCATTCTCTGCATTAAGAGCCCCGATGAGCATATTATTGGAGATATTATCCAGATGGCCTCTGTACTTGAGCCATGGGCCAGCCATTGAAATATGGTCAGTAGTACATTTGCCCTTAGTCTTGATCAAAATCGTCGCATCCTCGAGATCTTTTCCATCCCAAGCGGCGAATGGAGTCAACAGTTGAAGTCTTTGCGACTCATCTGATACAATTACCTCGGTGGCTCCTCCTGGCGATTGGTATGTCTCCTGTCCTGGATCATAGCCCTTTGCTGGAAGCTCCACTCCCTCAGGCGAGCTCAACATGATTTCCCTACCATCGGCACCCACCAAAGTATCCTTTTCTGGATTAAATGTGAGATCACCTGCAATAGCCATAGCTGTGACTATTTCAGGTGATGTCACAAAGGCATGTGTTGCAGGGTTTGCATCATTTCTCGCCGCAAAGTTCCTATTGAAGGATGTAACGATTGAATTTGCCTCGCCCTTTTCCACTTCTGTGCGCTTCCACTGCCCAATACATGGACCGCAGGCATTTGCCAGAACTGTTCCTCCAACCTTTTCAAAAATCTCAACTAGACCATCCCTCTGGATTGTAGCTCTGATCTGTTCAGAGCCTGGGGTAATTGCAAATGGCACTTTTGCCTTTATGCCTGCAGCAAGTGCTTGCTTTGCAACACTGGCTGCTCTTGTCATGTCTTCATAGGAAGAGTTTGTGCATGATCCAATCAGACCAGCAGACACTTTGCTTGGCCACTTGTTCTTCCTGACTGCATCCCCAAATTCAGACAGTCCATGTGCTAAATCAGGGGTGAAAGGCCCATTAATTTGAGGCTCAAGTTCACTCAGATTGATTTCAATAATCTGATCATACTCTGCACCCTCATCAGCCCTCAAATTTTCAGCAAAAGAGTCTGCAAGCGACGCAATCTTATCTCTGCCAGTAGCTCTGAGATAGTCACCCATCCTTGAATTATAAGGGAACATTGATGTTGTTGCCCCAATCTCAGCTCCCATATTGCAAATGGTTCCCATTCCAGTACAGGACAGATTATCCAATCCTGGTCCAAAGTATTCAACAATTGCTCCTGTTCCACCCTTCACCGTGAGAATACCAGCCACTTTGCAGATAACATCCTTTGGAGAAGACCATCCATTTAATTTCCCAGTCAGGCGTACTCCAATAACTTTTGGAGCTTTGAGCTCCCATGGAAGTCCTGCCATGACGTCCACAGCATCAGCACCACCAACACCAACAGCACACATACCCAGTCCTCCAGCATTGGGTGTGTGAGAATCCGTCCCAATCATCATACCTCCTGGGAAAGCATAATTCTCCAAAACAATTTGATGAATAATGCCTGAACCTGGTTTCCAGAATCCAATCCCATATTTGGATCCAGCAGAAGACAAAAAGTCATACACCTCTTTATTATTCACCTTTGCATGTTCCAAATCAGCATTCCCCCCAAAACCACCATGACGGTCTTCCTGCGGAGCTGTAGTCCCCTCGATCAAGTGATCACAGTGAATAGTAGAAGGAACGGCAGTTTGAGGCAACCCAGACGAGATAAACTGAAGAACAGCCATCTGGGCAGTAGCATCTTGCATAGCAACACGATCCGGCCTCAGTTTCAGGTAACTCACACCACGCTGAATATCTTGACTTTCAGGATCATCCAAGTGTCCATATACCACTTTCTCAGCAAACGTCAGCGGACGATTCAATCGCCTCCTGACAATTCCAAGTTTCTCATCGATGGTTGCGTATCTGTCATTCACTGTCTGATCTGGCTCAAATCTACTCAAAGGAGCCTGTAGATCACATTGATACAAAGGGCATTGTTAAATAACCAAAAGAATGAGGACACAAGAGTAATGAATTCGTACCTTCTCTGCGCCAGCAATGCTCGACATGGAAGCATATCCATCGATCACACGGCGTTTCGCCTACAAATGAAACAAAGCAAAATTAAAATATGGAAAGATATGCCAAATCCTCGTAAAATAAGAAGAGATAAAATTACCCTACGCCATTCCTCAAAGTTGTCAATGAGGAGAGCAAAAGACTCACCTGTGTCAGTGCTTTACGTGCTGCTCTTGTAGAATACATCATTATATGAATAATTACAATGCTGTTCTGTAGAAGGAACAAACAGAGACCTATCTGAGACATTTTGATATCCTGTCGTACATATGTTTGTACGACATCTCAAGTCATGTGGATATATTTTTATCAGCGCTTCTTTTATAGAAATTGATAGCATTATATGATATAATTATTCAATAAGTCATACGTTATGAGGAGATACGTCTCTGCTGCAGCAAATAATTTGGCATTATTGGCACGGACTGAATCTAGGGGTATGCTGGATATTTCATTCATATTCTAGGTAGATAGTACTAAATGTTACTCTATATTGCAGTCATAGGTGGAGATGTGACTTTTCAAGCTGAAATGAGTCGAAGGTATTCGACTCAATTGGCCATCCGGGGAGCAGATGCTTTACGTGCTGGTTCTGGAGGTAGATCTTCGGTATCTGGTGTTACTGCTACTATATTTGGTTGCTCTGGTTTTGTTGGTCGATATGTTGCTCAAAGTCTTGGGTCCATGGGCACTAGACTGGTGCTTCCATATCGGTGTGATGATGTCGACGTGCAGCACCTACGGGTGATGGGGGACCTTGGGATGATTGTGCCGGTGAAAGACTTTGATTTATTTGATGAAGATATGGTGAAGAGGGCGATCGAAGGATCTGATGTCGTTATTAACTTGGTGGGGACAGATTCTGAGACTTGGAACTTCTCATTTGAAGATGTCCATGTGAAGGCGACAGAGATTCTTGCTCGCGCATCCAAGACGATGGGTGTTCAGAGATTCTTGCACTTTAGTGCATTGGGAGCATCGATGGATGCTCCAAGTCGAAGGCTTCGAAGCAAGGCTATGGGGGATGTGGTGGTGAAGGAAGAGATTGGAGGCATCTCAACCATATTCAAGCCTGCACCAATTACTGGGCCAGAGGATCGCATTTTCAGGAAATTTGCATCTCAAATAAAGAAAATGCCATTCGTTCCTCTTGTTGATGGAGGGAAACAGCGTTTGCAGCCGATATGGATACGTGATGTAGCCCTGGCAGTTTCAAATGCATTACAGATGTATGAATCTTTGGGAAAAGAATACCATCTGTCTGGGCCAGATGTATTTACCATGAAGGACCTGGCTGATTTTAGTTTCAAAACTATCAGAGAAAAGCCCAACACAGTATCCTTCCCTTTGAACATAGCAAAGACCTTGGCTGGTCCAGGTGACTGGCTGGCTGCAAAGAGTCCCCTCCGATTTAGACTAGGTGGTATGTCTGGAGACGCCGTAGAGGAAACACAATTGGATTTTGTTCTTGATGCAAGCCACGGCAGTTTAAAAGCAGAAGACCTAGACGTTATTCCTCATAGAGTGACAGAAGGAGTCCCCATTGAGTTCTTGCGACATTATAGAGCTGGTGGGTACGATATGGGTGCTATATCTTTAGATTCTGACGCACCAACAGTGAAAAGGACCGTGCCAAGGCACCAACTTGATTGACTGTAGATTTACTTCCTCTTGATTATTCATAACTCTTTAGATATAAGATTGTAAACGCATTACGTACTGCTACAGAAAAGGTGAAATATCATACTCTCATTTTCCCTGCAATATGCTCTGTGTATCCTTGAAGATTTTCTGCCCATATCCTCAGAGCTGGCAAGGTATCCGTGTGTGCACAGTGAGAATTAATTTCGAGTGCATCCTCAACCTGATTGATTCTTCCATGCATCTTTCCATCCAATATGAGAGATATCAGGAGTTCATACACATCCACTGATGATTTTCCGGGATGCAAAAATGAGCGAATCTTGTCAATCTTAATTTTTCTGTAAGGTCCCACAGACATCAGGATGACCTTGCTGCTTATGTTTCTCCGCAAATCACTAATGTATGGAGCGACAAACGGATCACTGGCAATGTCATCTTCACTAACTTCCTTCTCAAACATCTCTAGGTTGCACGACTGATATGCTTCCACAAGGTTTGTCATGGCTACAACACCTGGATCTGATTTATAAGGCTTTGCCTCCTGAGAGTCAAAAGGGTCAACCTCACTTTCCATCATCATACTCGCCAAAACTAGATATTTCAGGCACTTTGTCCTATTTATATTTCCAGCCTCGTCATACGCCTTGAAAGCCTCAAAGAAGTCTGTTGCCGCCTCTTCCCATCGACCAAATCTCATGTGCATTTTGCCCCCGTATTCACGGATAATCCCCATGATTCTTGGATGGGGAATTGCCGACCTAATAGCAAGTGCCTTCTCATATGTCTGGTTCAACAACTCTCTTCTATGCATACGAGCCGTAGAATTATTATCAAATGATTCCAAAAGGGCATCTGACAACAGCTGAATCTGCAGTGCATACACTTCCAGCAACTGGGTTCCCCTCTTGGAATCACTCTGAACTTCATCACTGGAACACACATTCTTCAGACCCTCCAGTACATCCATCGCCCTTTTCTCTTCTCCCAGTGATATCCACAGAGTAGCCAGTTTAATGTTTGTTTTAAACCACAAGCGATCATTCTTTGCACCCCCAAGTCCCTCCAGCGTCAATGAATACAATGTATGCAACAAACCAGTGTCCGTCGAGTGACTCACAAATTCTAGGGTACTATCAATCTTCTTTTCAGCAGCATTCCTTGTCACAGAACATGTGTTTGAGTATTCCAGGAATTTAACATAAGATTCTAACATCTTATCAATCTCATCCATTCTATAGTACAGCTTTACAATCTGTTTCAAAGCTTTGAAACCCCACTCTCCTCTTTCATCTTCCATATCAAGAATCTTCAGGAACCCATCCAGTGCGCTAGAGAGTTCATTCGATTCCAGGTAACCCTTGGAATTATAGTATTGATTTTCTATATCAACATCTTCCTCTGCGTAATCATCATCTGAATACTCGAAACCATAATCTTCAGAGTCACTCATGTGAATTATGTAACAGTCTCACATACAATCAATCCTCTTGTCTTGATACATACGTATCATGAAATGAATACTTTCAAATATATATTTAGATTCCAAATTCGAACTAATACAGCGCTGTATCAGCTAGCCGACATGACATGTTTCTGATTCTAATTCAACCCTGTCGTACAGTCGACTGTACTACATCCGATGTCGTACAAAATATTGTACTACAGAATGGTTCAGTTCTGATCAACACGAGATCAATCTCAATGTATTACATTGAGTCTTACTTAAAGACTTGAAAATAAATAATCAATTGATGTTCATTTAATGGATGTATACGATGAGACGAGATACATGTAATATCTGAGATTGTAGAAATACCAGGACATGTCCAGTCTTGTTACGACTACTGGATGCATATGCATGCAACTACATGGAGTAGGTTTACACCCTTTCTTCTTTGTCTTGGTACTGTCTTTGAAGACTATGTGGTCTTCTATAGTCTTATTGGTATTATATATCCATATAGGGAGGTAATAGATCATCGGTAAAGGTACAAACTAGAGTGTTGTATCACTCATACTGTGGACAAGGAAAGAGGGCATATGCATGCAGTAGGACTGCACAGGTGTTGCACAAGGCAAGGTTATGGCGACGACGCTCTGTTTCTGCGGGAGAAGATCCTCATGAAATCCTTGATGAGGATCAAGAAAGTTCCAAAGAGATAGTGAATAGAGTTGTAGCGTTGGCGTTGCCCACAACACTGGCGCTGGCTGTGGAACCCATTGGTTCTCTTGTGTCCACTGGGTTCATGGGGCATGTTGGTTCCATGGAGCTCGCAGGGGTAGGAGTATCCTTGTCTGTATATAATTCTTTTACAAAATTGTTCAATATGCCCTTACTGGCAATTATCACATCAAACATTGGGTCTGCAACAGGCCATCAGGATGGCAATGGGAGATCGGATGCTATACTGTCTTCTCTTGCTCTCGCCCTATGTCTTGGAGTCGTTCAATCAATGATGCTTCTCTGCTTGGGGAAGTTCGGATTGGGAATGTATGGAGCCTCTCCTGGATTTGATATTTTTCTCCCAGCATCAAAATATCTCAGCGTGAGGACACTGGGAAACTGTGTGACAGTATTGTTTGTATCCCTTCTTGGTATATTCAGAGGATTGGGTGACACGGTATCGCCAATGATTGCTACATTGTGTTTTACCTTTTCTTCTATTGTTTTTGAGTACATATTCTTGTTTTCACTCGGATGGGGGGCTTGTGGCGCAGCCTTGGCAGTTGTTCTTGCACAGGTTTTTGGCTGCTGTGTTCAATTAGTGTACTTGCTCAAGTTCAATAGAATTTCTTTTAAAATTAGACGGCCTAGGGATGGCAACACTCTGATATTCAGAGAAAGATACGGTGCTATCATACGCAGCCTTGGGCTTACTTGTATTCTCATGTGGAGAACACTGGCAGTCATGCTCGTGTATGCCACTGCCTGTGGAATTTTGGCACGATTTGGTGGTGCAACTGTGACAGCAGCTCATCAAATAGCATTTCAAATTTGGCTTGCATCAAGTCTCTTGTCTGATAGTATTGCTGTAGCCTCACAATCATTGATTTCTCGCTATCTAGGGCAAGGCCAGGGAGACAAGGCACAAGTAGTTGCTTCAGTTTGCTTCAAACTCGCTATTGCTCTAGGAGGTTTCCTCACGGTTGCATTGATGGTTGCTACTGTTGTGGCTCCACACAATCTATTCACTTCAGATATGGAAGTTTTGAGAGCCCTTGGAACCATTATGCCGATGGTGATTTGTAGCCAGACTGTAAACTCAATAGCATTTGTCTTGGATGGAATTGTTTATGGATATGGTAAAGAAGGGTTCATATACGCTGCCAAGTCGATGATTTTTGCGTCTATTCCATCCATTGCAATTATGTTTGCGGGTTTGCAATTCTGCCTCCATCACAACCTCGGGCCAACATGTATTTTGCAGTGTGTGTGGCTTGGTCTTTTAGTACTCATGACAGGTAGGTCATTAACAATGTACTTGTACAGGTTGTTGCCATGGGTCTAGAATAAGAACAGAGTCATGTTTGTCTATTTATACTGCTGAGACTTTTTTCTATGGTGTTTTTCAACCTTTGCAAGATCATACACCTCCCTCATGCCCCCTCCACTTTGGAGCCATTCTTTAAAATATGCTTGCACTGCTGATGTGAAATCTTGCTTTTGAGAATCCGACAGCATGGAGTTTTTGTATGTTTCCTTCACATTTTTCACTCCTGACATTCTATTCTTCCAAGCTTCCAAATAGTCCTGAGGAAGTCGAAATGGACACGGAGAGAATTCGACAAAGTCTTGAGTCAAAATTCCTGTCAAGGTGTCGCTGGTTGTTGCTCCTTTGGTGAGAGGAGGGGCAGAGCCTCCACATAAAGGTCCAATAGAACCTCTAAAAGGTATGACAAATGGCATTATTTTTTCTGGTGGCAGCAATGTCACATTCATTGAATGATCTAGCTGATGTTGCTCTTGTAGTTCATGTGGCTGCTGTCTGAAAACTGGCCTATCTGGCATTAGCATCATGGGCATGTTCCATTTGTTCAGACCAGGAGAAATGCCGCACATCCTCATGTGCTCTTCCAAAGATTGATACCCTGAATTATACGGAGCTAACTGAACAAATCTATTATCTCCAACAATTAATGGCGTTCTATTCGTCGCAGTGTATAAAATGCAGTCATGACAGCTATTGACTACAATATGTGATGAGACTGAAATTACTTGCAGTCGCTCACACTGCTCAATTCGCAGAGCTTGCCCAACCGCACCAACGACAACAATGCTGTTTGTACAAGAAACAATTTGAACCCATTTAAGCGGGCACAAAACGTATATGACGGAATCGTGACAGCCAATCACCCTAATAGAGTCAGTGTGCCGACATTCATCCATTCCTCTCAGAACAGTTACCTTGTGGGCACCATAGACTATCCCCGGATCTGAAAGTCCATTCGACTCTACATCTGCTACTGAAATAAGTTTCGATGCACCCAGAGATCCAGGAGTCGTCGAACAGGGTCCATCTTCCTCCATTGCTTCACCATGAGACAGGAATGGTTGAAAAGTTTCCTTCAGTGAATTCGCTACGCTGTCTACGGAAAAACAGCCGTCTCCTGCCATGCCCATGTCTAACTTAAATAACAAATCATGCAATATTGACGAAAAGGGGACACGTCTCTGCCCCTCCTGGGAATCATGTGCTGCTATTTCTTGACTAATACCTTTATGATCCAACAAAAACCCTAATCTATCCACCTCATGATCAAACAAGTTTCCTCGATTCCTGGCGTCGACATCATCAACAATGATATCTATTATTGCGTATAACTGACTGAAAAGAAAATAACTTAAGCGTCTCGTTGCGTGAGTGTCGTCAACATTATGTATACGGGAATCTCCAGTAATCCGTTTCTCACCTCCTTCCTTCGGTCCTCCAAACGACCTCTGGTGCAACTTCAACGGCGAGGAGGGTTCCATTTGATGTTGATGAGAGCTATTAGTCCCCAAAGAATATGTTTCGTCAGGCCATATATCCCCGGTACACATAACATCATCTGAATTGGCTGACTTGACTGATCTTGTTTTCAAATGTAGCTGAATGCAGAGGCACAGCAACACACGATGAAGATCCACATATAAACACTCTCCAGCAGCATCTTTGCAAACGCATGCATCACCAACATCACTTACATCCAAGAGCAGATCGAGTAGCACAATTGTCTGATCGTCCTCGCATCTCAAGACGCTACTCAACGTATCCATTTTTACCCATGTTACTTTGTCTTGGTGACAGTCTCTTGGCCCTTGTTTTGACAAAGATTCGACCAAACGACGCTTCAGACCTAGAATATCTTGAATGGATGTTATATCTTCTCTCAGCCATGGGTAAATAGGCACTGTTGCGAAATGCACCAGAATTTTCCGACAGACCAAAGGGGTATCCATTGCATGTAATCTGCAATGAACGGGATCAAGACAGTCTACTTTCTCTTCCTATCTAATCATACTATTGATGAATATTCTTACGATCATTTGTTACGAGAAGAGAATCCGTTGATTCAACATGTTTTTCAAACAAAGAGACCTTGGCATGCCACGAGACCAAGTGAAAGTTGTATTTTTCGTCCTATCAAAAATCTCATTTGATGGGAAACATTGATCAATCAACGACATCTCACGTGAAGTCGGATGATATGATTCTCTGATATCTCTTTGGGCTTTCCTGTATTTTAAAATTCTTATTTACTTACATATAGGTGATTCATGAGGAATGAGAATCATCTTGACCCTCGAACTCGACGAAAAGTTGTAATCACAGGTGGAGCAGGATTCTTTGGTCAAACCCTGGCTCTCGATTTGATTCAGCATGAATGCAATTGTTATGATGTTGAGCTCTTGGATATAAGCCTGCCTGTCGGAGACTATGGTTGCTCACAAGAGATTTGTATAGTTGATGTGAGGGACCAAGGACGACTTGCTCAGATTTTTGAAGATGCTTATGCTGTATTTCATGTGGCATCATATGGCATGTCGGGTTCATCGCAACTAAAACGAGGACAAATTCGCTCTGTCAACGTCGATGGTACAAAAGCGGTTGTTTCGGCTTGCATCGCTGCAGGCGTGGAACGATTGATCCTCACATCAACATACAATGTTGTGTTTGGAGGGCAAGAGATTGAGGGTGGAGATGAGACCATGCCTTATTTCAATATGGTAGATCAGGTAGACGAATATTCTAGATCAAAAACTGAGGCTGAGATGATTGTCTTGGAGGCAAATGGAACGCCTCTGAGGCGTTCTGGTAGAAGAGATGGAAAGAAGACCCTCCGCACATGTGCTTTGAGACCGGCTGCAATATGGGGCAAGGGGGAAATCCGTCATATGAAGAGAGTGCATGATTATTTGATGAAAGGTTTCTTCTTCTTTCGCTTTGGATCTTCGCGTGCCCGAATGGATTTTGTGCATGTGAAAAACTTAACTGCTGCTCACATGTTGGCAATGGAGAGGCTTGAAAAAGTTGCTGGGAATGCATACTTTGTGAGTGATGGGGAGAGCGCTAGAATACACAACTTTGATTTTTTCTCTCAGCTAGCTGTAGGTTTGGGGTATAAAAAGCCATGGATTTGGTTGCCAATGTGGATGGTCTATGCATTTGCATGGATATCTGAAATGCTGTGGCATATTTTTCAAGTCGAACCAATGCTCACTCGTGCTGAAGTGATGAAGGCTGGGGTGAATCATTGGTTTCGCATTGATAAAGCCAGACGCGAACTAGGGTATGCACCCAAATCATACAGCTTTCAGGAGGTTATCGACCAGTTTTCGACACAATTCCAGGGAAAGGTGGAATCCTCCTCGACACCGCAAAGAACGTATACATGTTCAACTGCACTAATGTTGACAATATTTATTGTGATAATATCGTATCTGACGAATAAGACATTCATTTCATAAAAATAATAAGAAAGGTAATACCAATAGTTGCTACAGAATATCCTGTCATATGCTGATCAATACCCTGGTGGTTTCAATCCATCTGGGAGAAACGTATCAGCCAAGTACTCTATATCTATTGGTAACCGCAACAACTGTTTCACAGGCTCGCTCATTTTTGCCTCCACAGCCCAATCTGACCACCATGGTCCTCCACCTATCTCTACAGCACCACTTTTACCAGAGCTCTGGAGATCAATAATAGGGTCCTTTCCCTTGCTACGATCACCATTCTTCCATACTTGTAGCCGCACAACACCACCGAAAGAATCCTTACAGAAAGGTGCCAAACCCCTGTCTGCTGTTGGGGCTCGTAATGGTGTGCCATCTGTATCCATGCACACGGCATCCACAACAGCTTCAAACTCTGATGATGACCCTTCTATTCGCCATTTACCCCAAGGAGATACCTCCCATCGAATGAGGCTATCTTTCACATTCAATTCATAAAACTGACCCTTGTGGTGTACTCCTATCAGCCCAACATTTTCCTTGAACCCAGGAAACTGCAATAAACCCCTCTCTGCACCTACAGCTGTCAGACTGGTTCCAGGTGACCCTTGGAATGAATTGCATTGAATCCACATCCATCGATTCGGAAACCCCCCTCCCCAATTCTTCTCTGCATATGCAGGTGCATCCTGGAAAGAATATCTTGTCCCTCCCCACTCTATCCAACCACACGCCTCCCCATGTGACATGAGCACCTGCCAATGTGGTTCAAAAATCGGAAAATTTGACAACCATCCTGCTGTAGACTTTTGCCGCCCAGATGCATCTCCCCATCCAGATTTCGGAGCAATGGAAAATTCCCACTGACAAGACTGCACCGTAGATTTCAAATCTCCAGCAGCCCCAGCTTCCGAGGCACAAATAGAACCTTGGTGCCATGTACTACTAGCCTGAAAACCACGCTCCACAGATCTATTGAACACATCCCGTGGAAGCATACCCTTGTGAACCACTGACCCATTCCCACCAGAGAAACAAGCCCCGAGTGCCAACCGACTCCGATCAGCCCAGAATCCAGAAACGTCTGTCGAATATTCAAGCAAGTATCCATCATCCGGACCCATGACCTGTGCACCCACTCCAGAGAAAACACCCCCTCCTTTTGGATCTTCAATGGAGTAGATGAGTGCAAAACTCTTGGCATCCCCAGGAAGCGTCACTCTCCAGTACCAACCTTCGAAGAATCGACCAGATGATCTCGTATCATCAAAGTGATATCCTTTGTGGGGTGTTATTGGATAACACGATGCAACAGTAGTACGCCTCCGAAGTGTCATCCTCCATGAACAAGAGCATGTCAACAACTTTGTCTGAATTGCATGGTGTTGACCAACCCTCTCTAAACCATTGACCATCATATAGTAATAGAATGTAATGAAAATAAGAGAATGGAAATGCCCCTA
>PJEL010000189.1_pt1 | contig 73449 bp, 70 predicted proteins | sample 1853271 | NCBI WGS metagenome assembly PJEL01 (sample SAMN08108733, study PRJNA415343) | Invertebrate metagenome, whole genome shotgun sequencing project. | host: Globobulimina | place: Sweden: Gullmar Fjord | collected 2015-08
GTGTTGTATTATTTTTATGTGCAGTTTTTGCTATTAATGCTGCTTTTTCATAACCAATAAAAGGATTAAGTGCTGTTACTAACATCAAAGAATCATTCAAATATTTTTCTATATTTTTTATATTTGCTTCTATTCCTATTGCACAATTGTTATTGAATGTTTTCATTGTATCACTTAATAATCTAATTGATTGTAATAAATTATAAGCAATAAGTGGTTTAAATACATTTAGTTCAAAGTTTCCTTGACTAGCTGCTATTGATACTGAAGTATGATTCCCCATAACTTGAACAGCAACCATAGTCATAGCTTCACTTTGAGTAGGGTTTACTTTTCCTGGCATTATTGAAGAACCTGGTTCATTTTCAGGAATATAAAGTTCGGCAATTGAACATCTTGGACCACTTGATAACCATCTAATATCATTTGCAATTTTCATTAAATTCGAAGCAAGGGCATTTAATGCTCCACTTAAAAATACTTCAGCATCATGAGATGTTAGAGCATGAAATTTATTGGGATGTGATTTAAATTTATATTTTGTATTTGTGATTTCATTTAAAACTTCACACACCATAGGTGAAAAATCTGGATGAGAATTTAATCCTGTTCCAACAGCTGTTCCTCCAATTGCTAGTTCACTAATATATTTTACAGAATCATCAACTTGAGATAACGCTTTATCTAACATTTCAACATAGGCACTTAATTCTTGTCCTAAAGTTAAAGGTGTTGCATCTTGTAAATGTGTTCTTCCTATTTTTACAATATGCTCAAATTCTTTTACTTTTTTTTCAAATGTAGTTTTTAATATATTTATTGAAGGAATTAAATTGTTTTGTAGTTCTAAAATAAATGCAATTCTCATAGCAGTAGGGTAGGTGTCATTTGAACTTTGAGCTTTATTTACATCATCATTTGGATGTACAGTCTTTTCAAGCCTAAAATCATGCCCTAGAAGCTCACTTGCTCTATTAGCAATAACTTCATTTACATTCATATTTGATTGTGTTCCTGAGCCTGTTTGCCACACTACAAGAGGGAAATTGCCATCAAGTTTAGATTGAATTATTTCATCACAAGATTGAGAAATAACTTTACATTTTTTCTTATCTAATTTATCTAGTTTATTATTTACAATTGCACAAGCTTTTTTTAAATAAGCAAAACCTTTTATTATTTCATTTGGCATTTTTTCATCGCCAATAGGAAAGTTTTGTAAACTTCTTTGAGTTTGAGCTGCCCAATATTTATTATTTGGAACTTTAATTTCACCCATTGTATCTTTTTCAATTCTGTAATCCATATAAGAGCCTTTATTAAAAATTAATAAATAAACTCAATATAGACGTAAATAAGGTTTAATATGCTTTATTTAGTTTTATTTCAAGCTTATTTTGTAAGTAAGTAAATATTAGCACAATTACCCAATAAACAATGGCAACTGCTAAGAAAGATTCGAAATATTTAAAACTACTAGCTGCTTCAAGTTGAGCTTTTGCCATAATTTCAGGAACGCCTAATGTAAAAGCTAAAGATGTACTTTTTATTAAATCAATAAAATTATTCATTAAACTAGGAATTGCTACACGAATAGATTGTGGTAGAACAACATAAATAAATGTTTGTGTTCTATTCATTCCTAAAGAATATGCTGCTTCAAATTGACCTGTTTCTATTGAATTAATTGCACCTCTTATTGATTCTGCCATGTAAGCTGAAAAATGAAGTGATAATCCAAGAACACATGCCCAATAAGCATCCATTGCAGAGAAAAATGGAATAATTTGAGGTAGTCCATAATAAAATAAAAATAATTGAACTAAAAGAGGAGTACCTCTTAAAAAAGATACATAAAAATCAGAAAGTTGAGATAATACTTTAATATTATATGTTTTTATTATTGCAATAATAATAGCAATACTTAAAGCTATGACTGTTGAAATAACAGCCAAGCTTAGTGTAATATTAATATATTTTAATAGTATAGGAAAAATTCCTAAAGTGTAATCTACATCAAAACTATACATTTATTTTGTTGTAATATCCGTATTGAACCACTTCATAGAGATGTTTTTAAGTGTACCATCTTCTCTTAATGCAACGATTGCTGAATCAACTTTTTTTAATAATACTTCATTTTTTCCATTTTTTAAGAAAGGAAATGAATTTTTAATTATAACAATAGGTGAACCTACTAATTTTAAAGGTAATTTAGCTTTTTTGATTAATTCAACAGAAGAAACTCTATCTTGAACAAAAGCGTCAATTCTTTTAAGAACTACATCTTGTTCAAAACCATTTCCATCATATGAAATAACTTCAATTTGTGAATCTTTATCATAATCTTTTACAATATTAACATAGTTTGTTCCTAAAGAAACACCAATTTTTTTACCTTTTAAGTCATCTAAAGATGAAATATTTATAGTTTCTTCATGTACAACGATTTGTGCACCATCATAAACATAAGGTGTTGCAAAAGAATATTTTGCAATTCTTTTATCTGTCATTGTTACTTGATTTGAAATAGTATCAATCTTATTAGTTTCTAACATACCAAATAAACCAGAGAATTTTGCTGTTTTAAACTCAACTTCAACATCTAATTTTTTAGCAATTGCTCTCCATACATCGATTTCAAAACCTTGTAATTTGTCATTCTCAAAGAAAGTAAAAGGGAAATATCCCCCTGAAGTTCCAACTTTTATTACTTCTTTTGAACTAACAACTTCTTTAGATTCTTTTTTATCTGAACATGCTGTAAATATCGTTGTAATTAAAATTAATAAAATAACTGATAATCTTTTCATGATAATCCTTTTTGTAAATATTATGAAATATTACTATTTTACGGATTAATGATTACTTATAATTGTCATAAAGTGATCTAATAATTGTGTTATAAAGTTTATAATGAGTTAGTTTGGAGCATAAATAAAGTTTTAAATAAAGAAAAAAAGATGAAGCTATAGCTTCACCTTTTATAGAAAGATTATGATTCAAGTCCTGAAACAATTTTATAAGTATCATTTGCAATAACATATTCTTCATTTGTAGGAATAACAAAGATTCTTGCAGCTGAACTATTTGTTGCAATATCTCTAGAATCTCCTGATCTTTTATTATTTTTAGTTGGGTCAATAATTAGTCCCATACCATCAAGACCAGCACAAACGATTTCTCTAATTAATGCTGAATTTTCACCAATACCACCTGTGAAACATAATGCATCAACACCATCAAGTGCAGCAACATAAGCTCCAACATATTTTTTGATATTATAAGCAACCATTTCAACAGCTAGTCTACATCTGTCATCACCAGCTTGCATACCTTCAAGAACTTCTCTTAAATCTGAAGATTTACCAGAGATTCCTAAGATTCCTGATTTTTTGTTCATTACGTCCATTGCTTCATCAATAGTCATGCCTTCTTGATTCATCATGTAAGATAGTGCACCAGCTCCAACATCACCAGCTCTTGTTCCCATCATTAAACCTTGAACAGGAGTAAGCCCCATAGAAGTATCAATACATTTACCATTTAATACAGCAGAAACAGAAGAACCATTTCCTAAATGACAAACGATTACTCTTGTATTATGTTTTTTATCTAACATACCTTGAGCTTCATTTGATACGAAGAAATGAGAAGTACCATGGAAACCATATTTTCTAATACCATGTTTAGTATATTGATCATGTGGTAATGCATACATAAAAGCATAATCAGGCATAGTTTGGTGAAATGCAGTATCAAATACAGCTACATTTGGTTTACCAGGAATTAATTCTTGACAAATTTCCATACCCATAATATTTGCAGGATTATGTAATGGTGCTAAAGGAATTAATTTTTTCATTGTTTCAATTACTTTATCAGATACCATTACTGAAGAAGCAAACTCTTCTCCACCATGAACTGCTCTATGTCCAACAGCATCAATATCACTAATTGAAGAAATAACTTTACCTTCACCATCTGTTAAAGTTTTTAATACTAATTCAATTGCTTCTTTATGAGTTGGCATTGCCACTTCAATTTTAAGTTTTTGATCGTTACCAAATTCGTGTTTTAAAACACCATCAATTCCAATTCTTTCACATAAACCAACGGCAATAACTTCTTTACTTACTGGGTTCATTAATTGATACTTTAAAGACGAGCTTCCTGCGTTTAAGATAAATACTAACATATATTATTTCCTTTGTTATTTAAGTTTAATTATTTGATTTGTGTTGCTGTAATAGCTACTAAATTTGCGATGTCTTCAACAGAACAACCTCTTGAAAGATCATTAACAGGTTTTGCTAAACCTTGAACAACTGGCCCATGAGCTGCTGCTCCTGCAAATCTTTGAACTAATTTATATCCAATGTTTCCAGATTGTAAATCAGGGAAAACTAAAACATTTGCTTTTCCTGCAACTTCTGAACCTGGTGCTTTTTTAGCTCCAATTGCTTCAACTATTGCAGCATCTGCTTGCATTTCACCATCAAATGAGAAATCAACATTTCTATCTTCTAAGATATCAACTGCATATTGTACTTTATCAACTAATGGGTGTTTAGCACTTCCTTTTGTTGAAAATGACAACATTGCTACTCTTGGATCTAAACCAACTACAGAAGCCGCTGTTGATGCTGTCGCACAAGCAATATCTGCTAATTGTTCTGCATTTGGTTCTGGAATTACTGCACAATCTGCAAATAAGATAAGTCCATTATCTCCAAATTTACCATCAGCAGTTTCCATAATAAATGCTGAAGAAACAGTATTTATTCCAGGTGCTGTTTTAATTACATGAATTGCTGCTTTTAAAACATCAGCAGTAGGTGAATTTGAACCTGCAACTAAACCATCTGCATGCCCAAGTCTTACCATCATACAACCAAAGAATCTAGGCTCAGTAGTCATAATTTCTGTAGCTTCTTCTTTTGATAAACCTTTTTTCTTTCTTAATTCAACTAATTCATTTATATATGTATCAATATCATCAAAGTTTTTAGGATCGATTATTGTTGCACCTTCTATATTAGCTCCACATGCTGCTGCATCTTTTTTTATAGTATCTTCATTTCCGATTAATACAACATTAGCTGTCTTCTCTTCTAATACTTGTTGTGTTGCTTTAAGTACTCTTTCGTCTTCTGCTTCTGGAAGAACAATAGTTCTTAACTGTAATTTTGCTTTCTCTTTAATATTCTCAATTAAACCCATTAAGTTATCCTTTCTACTTTTAACTAGTTATGAAAGATTATAATTAATAACCGTAGCATAAACGTAGCATTTATTTATAATCTTGTACAATATATATTGTATATGATATTTATAGAAAAGTACATAATATATACAATATAATGATAAAAAAATAAAAGTGTGAATAATTGTAATAAAACGTATATTTTAAGGCTCTAATGGGACTTTTTCCAATCTTTAAATGTACTAATTATGTACATAATGAATAGAAATCATACTTTATTGAATTTGATTAACAAAAGCTGTAAATTTAGAAGACTAAGAGTAAATAAGTTTTTTAGATTTTTGTTAGTAATTATTATTTAATTAAATCAAATATATTTTTATTTAAAAATTGAATTTAAAGAGAAGTTTTTTCTTAAATTAACAAAAGCACTTAGGCTTTTGTTAATTCGTATGTATCTTTTGCTATTACTAATTCTTCATTAGTTGGTATAATGAATATTTTTGTTTGAGAATCTTCTTTATTAATTTCTCTATTTCCATCAGTTCTTTTTTCATTTTTTTCTTTATCGATTTTAACACCCATAAATTCTAATCCTGAACAAACTTTTTCTCTAATGATATTTGCATTTTCACCAATACCTGCTGTAAAACAAATTGCATCTACTCCACCTAATATTCCAGCATAAGAACAAATATATTTTTTAATTCTATTACACTTCATATCAATTGATAACATTGCTCTTTCATCACCATTTGAACTTGCTTCAATAATTTCTCTTAAATCAGAAGAAATACCAGAAATACCAAGTAATCCTGATTCTTTATTTAAGTAGTTAACTAATTGTTCTGCACTCATTTCTTTCTTTTCCATTAGATAAGAAATTACAGCCGGATCTAAATCACCTGATCTTGTACCCATCATTAATCCCTCAAGTGGAGTTAATCCCATTGATGTGTCAACTGATTTACCATCTTGTACTGCACAGATTGATGAGCCATTACCTAAATGACAAACAATAACTTTTGTATTTTCTTTGTTTAATAGTTTTGTTGCTTGGTTTGAAACATAATAGTGAGATGTTCCATGAAAACCATATTTTCTAACACCATGTTCTTTATAATCTGAATAAGGAACAGCATACATATATGAACTTGCAGGCATAGTTTGATGAAATGCAGTATCAAATACAGCAATATTTGGTTTAGTTGGCATTAATTCTTTACAGATTTTAATTCCAATAATATGTGCTGGATTGTGTAAAGGAGCTAAAGGCACTAGTTTTTCTAATTTTGATAAAACATCATCATCAATTATTACTGATTGTGAAAAATATTCTCCACCATGAACAACTCTATGTCCAATTGACGAAATTTCTTCAATATTAGATATTACTTTATCTTCACCTTTTGTTAATTGATCAAGAACTATTTCAATTGCTTCTTTATGAGTAGGCATTGATAATTCTTTTTTTATTTTTTTATCATGTGCTTCATGTACTAATCTTCCATCTATACCAATTCTTTCACAAAGTCCTGAAGCTAATACTTCAGTTGTCTCTGGATTCATTAATTGATATTTTAATGATGAACTTCCTGCATTTAAAATAAATACTAACATTTATTTAATCCTTTTTATTTTAGTTTTTTGTAGCTGTTAAAATTTGGACTAAATTCTAACCAAAAATTAATTTATTTTAACTTTTGGAAAGTTTTTTAATTTAATAAAGATTAATGCGGTCATTAATGCATCATTATATGCATCATGTTTTCCCATAAGAGGTATTTTCATGTCGTGCATAATTGTGTCAAAACGTAAATCAATATTTGCTTGTGGAATTTTTTCTATTTTATAATCATAATAAATGGCTGAAACTTCATATATTTTATTTGGTAATTTAATACCAAGTTTTGGTTTTAAATATTTATTTATCATTGCTATATCAAATTCCAAAAAATAACCAACTAATGTTCTATTTCCAATAAATTCTAAAAACTCTTCAATAACATCATCAATTTCTTCTGCTTCATCTAAATCACATTCTCGAATGTGATGAATTTTAATTGCATCAATTTGAAGACTTGTCTTTGGTTTTACAAACTTTACAAACTTTTTACTTGATATTACAACATTGTTTTTTATAATAACAGCCCCAATAGAAATAATATCATCATTTTTGGGGTCTAATCCAGTTGTTTCACAATCAAAACAAACATATTCATCTTTGTGATGTTTATCAAAAAGATAAAGATATTTTTTATCATTTAATTTTTTCTTATTAAAATAGTTATTAATAACTCTAAACATAGTTTAACTTAAAGTGATATTCTAGTTTTTTCTTTAATTTAGTAATAATTTTGAAAGAATCTTTAAGTAAATCTTTTTCCATTGTATTTAAACTATCTGGATTAATATAATTATCTATTTCTTCTCTTTTATCTAATTTATCTAAATTCGATTTTAGTTTTATATTTGATAAAAAGTTAAATGTCATGATTAGTTCTTCTGCAAACTCAGCATCAAAACTTCCAATTTTTTCCAAGGCTTTAATTCTTTTAATTGTATTTGTATTTAGAATATGTTTCTCTAAACATAATGATCTAATACTTTGAACCATTATAAAAATTCCACCTTTTTTTATATCAATTTCATTTTTGTGTTTTTTATCCTTACTATCAAATACAAATCCATCAAAGAAACCAAGTGGAACATCAAAGTTAGTAATTACTTTTGCAAATTGAGAATTGAATGTTTGTGTATTTCCACCTGTTCTAAATAAATATTCTTTTAATTGAATAATTAAATCTTTATTACCTGAAACACAAACTGCATCATAAAAAATTGCTGTGTTCATTAAATTATCTGGACTTGGTTCATGTACCCATGTATATATTTGATCTTTAAATTTAGTTAATCTTTTGCACCAGTAAGGGTTTGATAACATAATATTTCCTTCACATCTAGGAAAACCAAAATCAACTAATGTTTCTGTGAAATTTTTTGTAAATATTTCTAAGTCTTTATCTGAAATAGTACATGAATCTGAAAGAACTAATGCATTATCTTGATCTGTTTTTAATATTTGTTCTCCTCTTCCTTCACTACCCATTACAACTAAACACGCATTTTCTTTTAATTCATCTGGTGCAAGAATCTTATATAATTTATCTAATAATTTATTATTTAATTGAGATATTAGTTTTGAAATAAATTCAATTTTAACACCTTTTGCATTTAATGATTTAATGATTTTAATAAATGAATGAGCTGCACTTTTTAATTCTTCTACTGTTTCTGCTTGAACGATTTCATTTGATACAGAGAAAGTATTTGTTGCAAAAAATGAAGATAAAGATATTTGATCTAAAATACCAATTATTTCATCTGAATCATTTTTTACTATTACTCTTTTTAATCCATGTTTTGCCATTACAAGTTGTGCATTAAACAAAAAATCATTTTCATTAATATATAAAAGCCCAGTTGATGCAATATCTACTACTTTATCATCAAAACTCATTCTATTTAAAATTACTTTTTCTCTAAAATCTGAATCTGTTACTATATAAATCTGATTGTTTTCATCTTTTAGAAGTAAAGTAGGTACTTTTTCTTTTTTTATTACTGTTACGGCTTCAAAAATTGTTTTCTCACTATCAATGATTACGGCTTTATGAATTTTTGCATCTTTTACTTTTGCAATCATAATATTTGCCATTTCTTTATTTTTTTCATTATGAATATTATTATTAAGTTTCTGTGAAATTGTTTGAAAAAAATAACTTTCTAAATCTTCATTTTCATGTAAAACTTTTATAAAAATATCTCTTGGCAATGCATAACAAATTGTTTCTTCTGATGTAATAAATGTATTTTTAGAATAATTTTCAATTAAAGAAACAGGATCAAAAATTTCATTTTTAGTAAAAATTGAAAGTACTTCATCATTGTTTTTCTCTTGTACTAAACCTTTTAGTACAAAATATAAATGACTTGGTTCTTCTGCGTTGTTTTGGATGATTTCATCTTTTTTAAAATAGACAATATCAATGTTATTTGCAAAGTTTTCTAATTGAACTTTATTTAATCGTTCAAAGGGATGAATTGATGTAAGAAATGTTTTTTGTTCTAATATACTCATTGGCTCTCTTTTAGATTATTTACTAAGACTTTAAGACTTATATTTATACATAATAACAAAAAAAGAATAAAATAATAACTAAATTAATAAAATAAAATATAATTTATTTCATATATTTATAAAATGAGAAGAATAGATATAAAAAGTAGATTTGAAGTGTATTTATATAGAAGTATTATCAAAGAAATTAAATTCTTTGATAATATCTTTGATATTAATGATCAACTGCACCTGCTGAACCAATACCTGTATTTGCTCTAATATTTTGAGCTCTAAATCTTTCTTTTTCTTCCTTACCTCTTTGTGAGTTATCAGTTTTAGAGAAAAACCAAATTGAAATAAATGCAAGTGTTACTGAAAAAATTGCTGGATGTTTATAAGGAAAAATTGCTTCTGCATTTCCTAAAATAGAAACCCATACAATTGGTCCAATAATTACAAGTACAACTGCTGTAATTAATCCAATAAATCCACCAATAAATGCACCTCTTGTTGTTAATCCTCTCCAGTAAATTGAAAGGAATAAAATTGGGAAGTTAGATGAAGCCGCAATACCAAATGCTAAACCAACCATGTAAGCAATATTTTGTTGTTCAAACATAATACCTAAAGCAACACCTGCAATACCAAGTACAATTACAAAGATTTTAGAAATTCTAATTTCATCTTCTTCTTTTGCATTACCATTACAAATTACATTTGCATAAATATCATGAGAAATTGCAGAAGCACCTGCTAAAGTAAGCCCAGAAACAACTGCTAAAATAGTTGCAAATGCAACAGCTGAAATAAATCCTAAGAATGCATTTCCACCTAACATATGAGATAAGTGAATCGCAGCCATGTTATTTCCACCAAATAATTTACCATCAACAAAATATTCAGCACCTTCTGTAGAATTTAAAAATGCAATTGCACCAAATCCAACAACAGTAATAATAATCCAAAAGTAACCAACAAAAGCAGTTGCATAAACAACAGATTTTCTAGCTTCTTTTGCATTTCCAACAGTAAAGAATCTCATAAGAACATGAGGTAATCCTGCTGTTCCTAACATAAGTGCCATACCTAAAGAAATAGCTGAAATTGGATCAGAAATAAATCCACCCGGTGCTAAAATTGACTCACCAGCTGCATGATTTTCAGTAGCTTTTACCGCTAATGATTCAAAAGAGAAATCAAAGTGATATAAAACCATTATTGCCATAAACGAAACACCAGTTAATAGTAAACAAGCTTTAATAATTTGAACCCAAGTAGTTGCAAGCATACCACCAAATGTCACATAAATAACCATCATTACACCAACAAGTATAACTGCATATTCATATTCCATACCAAATAAAACTTGAATTAATTTTCCAGCTCCAACCATTTGAGCAATAAGATATAAAAGTACAACAGATAAAGAACCAAACGCCGCTAAAGTTCTAATTTCTTTTTGTCCTAATCTATATGCTGCAATATCAGCAAAAGTAAATTTACCTAAATTTCTTAATTTTTCAGCCATAAAAAATAAAATTACAGGCCAACCAACTAAAAAAGAAACAGCATAAATTACTCCATCATAACCTTTTAAATAAATAAGTCCAGATACTCCAAGGAATGCAGCTGCAGACATGTAGTCACCTGCAATTGCTAAACCATTTTGAAAACCTGTAATTCCACCACCTGCTGTGTAAAAATCACTTGCAGATTTAGTTTTGCTTGCTGCCCAAAATGTAATACCTAAAGTACCAGCAATAAAAACAAAGAACATAATAATCGCAGGTATATTAAGATCTCTTTTTACTGCTTCAAAAGTAGCATCACCTGCTGCAAAAGCAGTAAGTGCAAATATTGAAATAAGTGCTAAAATTTTTAACATTATATTAAGTCCTTTACGTCTTCTTTAATTTCGTTAGTTAGATCTTCAAACTCGCCATTTGCTCGTCTAACATAAATAATTGTAGTAATAAAACTAATTACTAGAATTGCTAATGCAATTGGAAATGCAACAGTTGTAAGTCCATCACCAATTTTAGTTGCCAATATTTCTTTGTTAAATGCAATAGTTAAAATATATGCATAAAACATAACTAATACAAAAACACCTAATTTAATACCAAAACTATTTCTTTTTGAAACTAGTTCTTGATATTTAGGGTTAGACTCAATTCGTTCAACTAATTCGTCATTCATTCTGCTTCCTTTTAATGATATAAGAAAATCTTATATCATTGTGTTATTTCTTTATAAGTTAGGTTAATGTTTTAAATAGCATCAACATAGCAAATATAAAAAATATAGAATTATTATACATATAAAAATTTGCAAAAAGTAAGAATATTAGCTTTTAATATGTAAAATATATGTATAAAATGTAGATAAGTAACATAAAATATCAATATAAATTATTTTATTTAATATAAATAATTAAGTTTAGTTTTATTAATAATTATAAGTATTTTTATGTGAAGCTATTGTGTAGTTTTGTTATAGAAAAATAAAGAGTGTTACTAAAGAGAATAAATTCTCTTTAGTAGTTTTTTGAAGAGTTAATCTAGTGATCAACTGCTCCATCAGAACCAAAACCAGTTTCAGCTCTAACTTTTTGAGCTTCAAATGCATGAATCTCATCTTTTGCTCTTTGAGATTTATCAGTAATTGAGAAGAACCAAATACCAATAAATGCAACAGAAACAGAGAATAAAGCAGGGTGTTTATAAGGGAATATTGCTTCAGCATTTCCTAAAACTTTTACCCATACAACTGGACCTAAAATAACTAAAGCAACTGCAGTGATAAGACCCATAAGTCCACCAATAAATGCACCTCTAGTAGTTAACTTTGACCAATAAATTGATAAGAAAAGAATTGGGAAGTTAGCAGATGCAGCAATTGCAAATGCAAGACCAACCATAAATGCAATATTTTGATGTTCAAATGCAATACCTAAAAGAACTCCAACAACACCAATTACAATAACTGCTCTTTTTGAAACAGCCATTTCTTTAGCTTCATCAGCTTTACCTTTACAAATAACATTTGCATAAATATCATGAGATATTGCAGATGCACCTGCAAGTGTAAGTCCTGAAACAACTGCTAAAATAGTAGCAAATGCAACAGCTGAAATAAATCCTAAGAAAATATCTCCACCAACAACATGAGATAAGTGAATCGCAGCCATGTTATTTCCACCAAATAATTTTCCATCAACAAAGTATGCAGCACCTGCATCAGAGTTTAAGAAAACAATAGCACCAAGACCAATTACAGCAATAACTAAATAGAAGTAACCAATAAAACCAGTTGCATAAACAACAGATTTTCTAGCTTCTTTAGCATTACCAACTGTAAAGAATCTCATAAGAACGTGAGGTAAACCAGCAGTTCCTAACATTAAAGCAAGACCTAAAGATATAGCAGAAATAGGATCTGAAATAAATCCACCTGGTGCCATAATATCTTGACCTAAAGTATGTGTTTCAACAGCTTTAGTTGCAAGTAATGCAAAATTGAAATCAAATTGTTGTAAAATCATAAATGCCATAAAAGTAACACCAGATAATAATAAGATTGCTTTAATAATTTGAACCCAAGTAGTTGCAAGCATACCACCAAAAGTTACATAAATAATCATCATAACACCAACAAGCATTACAGCATATTCATATTCAAGACCAAATAATACTTGAATAAGTTTACCTGAACCAACCATTTGTGCAATTAAATATAAAGTAACAACTGATAAAGAACCAAATGCTGCTAATACTCTAATTTCTTTTTGACCAAGTCTAAATGCCGCAATATCCGCAAAAGTAAATTTACCTAAGTTTCTTAATTTTTCTGCCATTAAGAATAAAATAACAGGCCAACCAACTAAGAATCCAACTGCATAAACAAGTCCATCATAACCTTTTAGGTAAACTAAACCTGATAATCCAAGGAAAGATGCAGCTGACATATAATCACCAGCAATTGCCATACCATTTTGAAAACCTGTTATTCCACCACCAGCAGTATAAAAATCACTAGCTGATTTTGTTTTACTAGCAGCCCAGTAAGTTACACCAAGAGTTGCTCCAATAAAAATAAAGAACATAACAATCGCAGGAATATTAATATCTCTTTTTGTCGCTTCAAAAGTAGCATCACCAGCAGCAAATGCTGCAATAGCAAAAATTGAAATAAGTGCTAAAATTCTAAACATTATAATGCATCCTTTACGTCTTCTCTAATACTTTCAGTTAATTCTTCAAACTCGCCATTTGCTCTTCTAACATAAATTAATGTTGTAATAAAACTTACAATAATAATTGCCGCCGCAACTGGAAATGCGTAAGTCATTACTCCGTCACCTAGTTTTGTACCTAAAACTGTTGGATTAAATGCAATAGTTAAAATATATGCATAAAACATAACTAATACAAAAATTGCAAGTTTTAAAGAAAAACCTGATCTTTTTGAAATTAATTCTTGATATTTCGGGTTGTTTTTGATTCGTTCTACTAACTCATCATTCATTTTCTGCCTCCTAAAATTTTATTACAAAAATTATTTATTTTTCGTTTAAAATATAAACAAAAAAATAATATTTTCTTAATAAAAATGAGCCTAATTATACATATAAAAAATTATGTAGAACTATGATTCCCACGAATTTGGCTTTATTTTATGAATTGTTATTTATATGTAACTTTTAGAAGCGATTATTTAAGAATTTAATTAACATAATTTGTAGTTTTTGCTTCCGTTATATTTCTTAATTTTAGAAAAATCATAGAGGTCATAATTGCATCATTTAGTGCATCATGTTTACCTAGAGCAGGGATATTTAATTCTTTCATAATTGTGTCGAATTTCAAATCAATAAATTCATATTCTGTTGTTTTTTTTCTTGTTTTATAATACATTGAAGAAACTTCAATACTTTCATTTGGTAATTTAATTCCAATATATTTTTTTGTGTATTTTGATATCATAGCAATATCAAATTTAATGTAATATCCTACTATTGGTAGAGAACCAATAAATTCTAATAAATCTAAAATTGCAACTTGAGGGTCAAGTGCATTTTCCAAATCAATTGGACGGATTTGATGAATTTTGATTGCTTCAGCATTTACATTTTGAGAAGGTTTAACAAAAACATTAAATGTTTTTCTCATCAAAATTTTATTATCTTTGATATGTACTGCACCAATTGATAAAATTTCATCTTTTCTTGGACTTAGTCCTGTCGTTTCACAATCTAAACAAACATACTCATTTTTTTTTGCTTCATCAAATAAAAAAAGATATTTATCATTTTTTAGTTTTCTCTTGTTTAAATTTTTAAAGAAATTTTCAAACATTATGAAATCTTGTCAATTTTGAAAGAATATGAAATAAATTTTTTGAAATCATTAATAATTTTGAAAGAGTCTTTCAATAAGTCTCTTTCTATTTTTCCTAAAGAATGTGTATTTATTTCATTTGTAATTTTCTTATTTTCAAGAATATTTTGAAGCTGACCTTTTAATCTTAAAGTATTTACAACATCGAAAGCTTCTAAAAGTTCAGCAGCTTTTTCTTTTTCTAAAATTTTTCTATCTTCTAAAATTTTAATTCTTTTTACAGTTGTTGTTTCTCTAATTTTTTCTCTTAATGCTAAAGATCTAATACCTTGAACAATGGGAAAAACTGATGTTTTTTTAATATCAATAAAATGAACTTTTGTCATAAAGTTTGCTACTGTATTTGGAGTATCAAAAGTTAAAGTAGCTTTTGCAAAATATGCCATAAATACGTCTTTATCATGAAGTTTTTCAAATAAATCATCTTTTAAATTGATTAATAATGTTTTATCTCCTGCTACTGCAAAAGAATCAAAGAATATTGCTAAATCCATATAATCTTGCATTCCAGGTGCTTCAATCCATCTTGCAGTTTCAGTTTTATATTCTTCAACTGTTTTACACCAAAATGGGTTTGAAACCATAATATTTCCTTCACATGGAGGATAACCAAAATCAATAAGATGGTCAGTGATTTTTTGCATATATATTCTATATTTTTCACTATCAATACCATTTTTTATTACTAGTGCATTATCTTGATCAGTTTTTATTATTTGTTCATTTCTTCCTTCACTTCCCATAACGATTAAACAAGCGTCATTTTTTATATCTTCTGGAACTACTAAATCATAAAGTTTTTTATAAACTTTTGTATTTAATTGTCCTATTAAGTTTGAGATATGATTTACTTTAACACCTTTTGTATGTAAACTTTTTATTATATTTAATAAGTCTTTACTTGCATGTTTTAAGTCATCAATACTTTTTGCTTTTTTTATCTGAGAATCAACGACATAAGTATGATTTGCAAAATGAGATAATACATCTATTTGTTCTAATATTCCTATCATTTCACCTTTTCTATTAGTAACTCCAATTCTTTTAATATTTCTTTTTATTAAAACAGTAAGTGCTTCAAATAAATAATCATCATGAAAAACTGTCATAAGTGGAAAAATAGCAATATCTTTTACCGGAATATCAAGCTTTCTTCCCTCTAATAAAACTTTAACTTTTAAAAGAGAATCTGTAATTATTCCATATTCATTTTTTTCATTTTTTACAATTATTGTTGATGTTTTATAAGTCATTGATTTTTCAATTGCATCAATTAATTTTGTATTTTCATCTACAATACAAGCTTCATGTATTAAAGTATCATCAACTTTTGCAATCATAAATCCTGATAATTCAGATGTGTATTCTTTATTTTTTAATGTTTGTAATTTATTAACAAGGTTTTTTAAAAAGAAATCTTTAAATTCTTGATTTTGTTCTATTAAATTTAAAAAAGTACTTTTTTCTAATTCATAACAAATTAAATCCTCATGAACTCTAAAAGTATTTTTTGTTTCATTATAGATTAAAGAGTTTGCATCAAAAGAATCTTCTTGATGATAATCCATAACAACTACATCATCTGAATATTCATGAACTGCGCCTTTTATAATAATGAAAAAATGGCTTGAAACTTTTTCTGGTGTAATAAGTACTGAATCTTTTGGATAGTATGCAATATCCATATGTTTAATACATTTTTCCATTTGTTTTTTGTCTAAAACTTCAAAAGGGTGGATGTTTGAAAGAAAGGCTTCTTGATCTTGTAAACTCATCTAGATGTTCCTTGAATAATATTTTATTATGTTAATAGTTTTTATTAATATAATAAAATATTAAAAGTATATCCCGAAGGATATACTTTTTTTGATCTTTTAGTGATCGTGTGCTTCACCAACTCCTGAAGGAATTCTGATGTTTTCCACTAACTCTTGAATATGAGCAGGTGGTTCTGGTGTCATTCTTGAAATAATTACTGCCACGATTAAGTGAAGAATTGTTCCAATTGTACCAATACCAGTTGGTGCTATTCCTAAGAACCAATCTTCTTTAGCTCCACCTAAGAATACGAAGTAGATAATGTAACCAAATGTGAAAATCAAACCAGTTAAAATACCAGCAATTGCACCTTCTTTATTCATTCTCTTATCAAATACTCCAAGGATAATTGTAGGGAAGAATGCTGCTGCTGCTAAACCAAATGCAAACGCAACAACTTGTGCAACAAATCCTGGAGGGTTAATCCCTAAGTAACCAGCAATACAAATCGCAACTACTGCTGAGATTCTAGCCCACATTAACTCAGTTTTTTCGTTTAATGTAGATTTTCCAGTTTCTTTATCTTTATAAATAACTTGACCCATAAGGTCATGTGAAATTGCAGATGCAATTACAAGTAATAATCCTGCTGCTGTTGATAATGCTGCTGCAAGACCACCCGCTGCAATAAATGCAATTACCCAGTTAGGTAAGTTTGCAATTTCTGGATTTGCAAGTACCATGATATCTCTATCAACGTATAACTCATTTGCAATCCCGTTACCTTTTGCTAATTCTGCAGCATCTGCAGGACCTTTTGCATTAGTAACTAATCTATGTCCATCTTCACCTCTGTTATCTCCATCAAATGCAGGTTTACCTTTTTTACCATCAAATGCTTTTCCAGTAGCGTATTGGATTTTTCCATCGCCATTTCTATCATTCCATGCAATAAGTCCACCATTTTCCCATGTTTTGAACCAGTTACCATTGTTATCTGCAATTTGACCGTTTACAAATGCTTTGTATTCAGTATTTTGAAGATTTTTAATTAAGTTAACTCTTGAGAATGCAGCAACTGAAGAAATAGTTGTATACATAATTGCAATAAATACTAATGCCCAACCAGCAGATATTCTAGCATCTTTAACAGTTGGTACTGTAAAGAATCTAACAATAACGTGAGGTAAACCAGCAGTACCAAGCATTAAAGCTGTAGTTAACATAAACATGTTCCATAAGTTACCTGGTTGTGTATAATCATTAAAACCTAGGTCTGAAACAGATTGATCAAGTGCATGTAGTAAGAAAGTTCCTTCTGGAATAACTGAAACTCCTGAATCAAATGCAAATGTAGTTTGTGCAAAAATACCTAATTGAGGTATAAATGTATCAGTAACTTGTAATGATAAGAAAATTGCAGGAATCATATATGCAAAAATCATAACAACATATTGAGCAACTTGAGTATATGTAATACCTTTCATTCCACCAAGAACTGAGTAGAAGAATACAATTGCCATACCAATTAATACACCAGTATTAACATCAACTTGTAAGAATCTTGAGAATACAATTCCAACACCTCTCATTTGTCCAGCAACATATGTGAACGAAACGAAAATAACTGCTACAACTGCAACTAGTCTTGCTGTATCTGAGTAATATCTGTCACCAACAAAGTCAGGAACCGTAAATTTACCAAATTTTCTTAAATAAGGAGCTAATAACATCGCAAGTAGAACATATCCACCAGTCCAACCCATTAAGTAAGCACCACCATCAGAACCTTTAAAAGAAATAATTCCTGCTAGTGAAATGAATGACGCCGCTGACATCCAATCGGCTGCTGTAGCCATACCATTTGCAACTGGATGAACACCACCACCTGCAACATAAAAATCTTTAGTTGAACCAGCTTTTGCCCAAAGAGCAATACCGATATAAACTGCGAATGAAATACCTACAAATAGGTAAATTAATGATTGTAATTCCATATTTTAACTCCTATTCGTGAACGCCGTATTTCTCATCAATTCCTGTCATTACTTTAACGTAAACAAAAATTAATACAACAAATACATATATTGCACCCTGCTGTGCAAACCAAAATCCTAACTTAACTCCACTAATTTCAATAGCGTTAAGTTCATTAATGAATAATATACCACAACCGAAAGAAACTACAAACCAGATTACTAAAAGTTTAATAATCATAGAAATGTTTTCTTTCCAGTATGCTTGTGCTTTTTCTGGACTCATCCTGCTCTCCTTATTATTTGTAATTAAACAACAACGTGTTTAATTATTTAACATTGAAAGTATAATAAGTGTAGATAGCAAAAAGGTAGCAATTAATATATTTTTTTATTTTTTTTTTGAAAAAGTGTAAGACTTATGTAAGTTATTCTTGAAAGTATATCGATAAATTGGGAGTTTAGACAGAATAATATCTATCTATTTTATAACCCAATCCTCGTATATTTTTTATAAAATCTTCTTTAATAGATTTTTTTAATCTAGAAATTTCTGCTCTTATAGTAGGGTTGTCAATATTCTCTCCATCCCAAATATCAACTCTAAATCTTTCAAAATCAACAATCATATTAATATTTAGTGCTAAAATATGAATAATCTCAAGTTGTTTTTTTGTTAAACTTTGAGGTTCACTATTAAAATACAATGTTTGTTTTTCTTTTGAATATGAATAATTTTCAGAAAACTTTATATGTGAAGTATTATTTTGATCTTTTTTTAATATTTGATTTATTTTTATGCCAAGTTCTTCTAGATGAAAAGGTTTTTTGATATATTCTCTACATCCTAAATCATATGCTTTTGAAATATCTTCTATATCAATTAATGCAGATATGTATATTGTTGGTATATATATTTTTCTACTATTTAAATCACTTAAGATCTCAAAACCATCTTTACTTGGAACATTTATATCTAATATTAATAAATCATAAGAGTTATCAACCTCGTCTAAGACATCTTGTCCATCAGTAAAACTTTCAACGATATGTCCAATATTTTTTAAATATTCGCATATAGCGTTGTTTAACATTAATTCATCTTCAAGCAGTAATATTTTCATTTATTTTAAACCTATAAGTAAACTTTGTTTCTTTGTCATTTGATTCTAATTTAATTATAACTAAATTCTTATCACAAATTTCTTTTACAATTTTAAGCCCTAAGCCAAAACCACCACGTGCATTATTTTCTCTATAAAAGTCATCAAAAATTCGATTTTGATATTCTATTTTTTTTGAATGCGTTGTGACTGTAAAATCTATTTCATCGTCATTAATGTAATCAAGCCTGATGAAAATAGGGGAATTAGGATAAGAATATTTAATTGCATTAGATAAATTATTATCAATTATTCTTTGTAGTTCAGTTTTATTTGCTTTTAAATATATATCTTTATCTATATTACTTACAAAATAAAGAGAATTTGAAATTGCAATTTCATCAAAAAATTCAATTCTTTGCCTTAATGTTAATGAAAAGTCTAAATATTCTTTTTCATATACAACTCTATCTTTTTTAATTAAATATGATAAATCATCATAAATATATTGAATTATTTTTGCACCTGATTCAATGTTTGTAATATATTTGTTATTTGGTATTTTCATTCTTAGTAAGTCAATATTTGTTTGTATTATTGAAAGAGGGGTATTTACTTCATGAACAGAATTTTTAATAAATGTTTTTTGTGATTCTATTAATTTTGTTAGTTCTTGTGTTTTTGCTTCTACTTTATATTCTAAGTTTTTATTTAAATCTTCAAGCATATGAGTTTTTAGTTTTATATTATTCATTGCATCTGTTGCATAATTTGCAATTACTTTAAATTCACCAAATATAATACGATTTTGATTTATTAAAACATCATCATTTTGTGAATCTTCAAAATATTTTCCTATTTCTTTGACATCATTTACTATTAGAATAGTTGCATTTTTGTAAATAAATATAGAATATAAAACTAACATAATTGTTAGAGATATTATTTGTAATGTAGAATTTGATATTCTTTGATTAAATTCATCAACTTTGTCATTCACTAATTTATCTATTTCATTTAAATAAACACCTTTTCCAATTGTCCATTCCCATTCATCATAGGATTTAGCATATGATATTTTTTTAGCATTTGTAGTTATATCTGGTTTAAACCATATATATTCGACTTCACCACCTAAATATCTCTTTGATACATCAATTAGGTCTTTGACAACTGATTTGCCTTCTTCGTCTTTATATTCAAATAAATTTTTTCCAATATTATTCTTTGCGATTGGATTATGAATTGATGTACCATCAAAATTATAAATAAATATATAATCATTTACATTGTCTAACTTTCTCATTTCATTAAGCGCAGTTAAGACTTCTTTTTGTATTTGTTCTTTAGTTTTTAAATTTTTGTTTGTTTGATTGTAGTATTTAATAAAATTGATTACAGAAACTACATCATTTTTTATTAATTCTTTTTGATTGTTAGTATAGTCATTTTTTAAAGTTTTAATTTTTTCTTGTAATTCATTATGAGCATTATCAATAATTATAAATGTAAAAAATGAAATTAATACAAGTATAAATAAAATACTTGAAACTATAAGGTGATATAAACTTTTTGCTTTTAACATTGCTAATCCTATATTTGTAGTAGCAATAGAATAGCTATTTAATTATAAAAAGATAATTTAATTTGAAGTAAATTGAAAAGTTAATAGGGGGGAAAGTGTTTAAAAATAGTGGTGACCCGTGATGGATTCGAACCATCGGCCACCTCCTTAAAAGGGAGATGCTCTACCAGCTGAGCTAACGGGTCACATATAAAATAAAAAGTGGCGCGGTAGAAGGGACTCGAACCCTCGACCTCCTGCGTGACAGGCAGGCGTTCTAACCAACTAAACTACTACCGCGCTTGTAAATACTAAATAGAATAAATCTAAATAGATGTCACTGTTAAAATAAGATTTAAAAATCAATACCACTGTATTTTACGATTCTTAAAAATGGTGGTCGATGCAAGACTCGAACTTGCGACGTCTACCTTGTAAGGGTAGCGCTCTACCAACTGAGCTAATCGACCAAAAAATAAATGTTAATTAAAAAGACTTAAAAAGTCTGGTGATCCCTAGGGGATTCGAACCCCTATGGTTGGAATGAAAATCCAAAATCCTAACCATTAGATGAAGGGACCATAATTATTTAACATTTATAAATGGTGACCCGTGATGGATTCGAACCATCGGCCACCTCCTTAAAAGGGAGATGCTCTACCAGCTGAGCTAACGGGTCACTCTTTCAATTTAAATGTTCTACTTAAATTGGACTGGAATTATAATAGGTTTTTTTTTATTTGTCAATTGTTTTTTGAATAAATTTTGAAATTTCTTGAAATGCATAATTTGCTGTATGTATTTGAACCTCTTCTCTTGTGCCTTTAAAATGCTTAGTAATCACGATTTTATCGATATTTTTAGCACTTAATCCTATTACGACTGTGCCTACTGGTTTTTCAATACTTCCACCTGTTGGTCCTGCAATTCCTGATACTGCAATTGCATAATTTGCATCAAATTTAATTATTACTCCATCTAACATTTGTTCGACTACTTCATGACTAACAGCACCATATTTTTCTAAAGTAGAATTTTTTACATTTAACTCTTGATTTTTTATTTTATTAGAATACGTTACTACTGCGCCATTAAAAATATCAGATGATCCAGAAATTCTGGTAATCATATTAGCAATTAATCCACCAGTACATGATTCTGCAGTTGTAATGGTTTTATTTTGCTCTCTAAGTGTCTTTTGTAGTTTAATCATATCTTTTTGTGAAAAAATAGTGTTTTGCATGAGGAATAGCCTTAAAATGAATTTAATGGCTATAAGTATATAAGATGTAAGTAAAAAGTTTAATAATTTTAGTATATATATTGAATGAAATAAACAATAAGAGATAAACTCTTATTGTTTTAAGAAATAATTATTCTATTTTTTAGTCTGTTAAATCTGCTAAGAATTGCTCTTCATTGAATTCTAAGTTAAGATAATCACAAACTACTTTGATATCTCTTTCTGCATTACCTAAACAAGAAGTTGCACCTGGAGATGGAGTCATATTAAATAAGATTCCGTTACCTGGGTTAATTGATGCTTCACCTAACATCATTTTTTGTTCATCTTTATTTAGAACTTGAGGTCTAACACCACCAAATCCTTTTGCATATTCAATATCATCTGTAGTTAAAGAAGGAACAATTTTTTGTGCATCTTTTACAAATAATTTTTTGTTAATACCTGGAACTTCAAATAAGAAGTTTTTTAATACATAGTTTCTAATATCTGAATCTTTGAATAAATCCCAGAAGATTTTTAAGATATTACCATCTATGTTCATAGTTTTTAAACATTGGAAGAATGATTTTCCACCTTTATATCTTTCTAATACTAATAAAGCAAGAGCAGTTGGTCCAAATCTTGTTTTACCATCTTCTAAGATATCAGGATCACCATGAAGTGCTGCAAATGGTAATTTGTCATTTTGTACCATATAAACTTTACCATTTAAGAATTCACCACTAGTAATATAGAATGATCCTGCCATTGATAAAGAACCCATATGTTTACCATAACCCATTTTATGAGCTAAAAATAACGAGTGAGCACCTGCATTAACTACAACGAAGTCAGCAGTATAAACATCACCATCAGTTGTAGTTAATTTATATAAGTCACCATTTTTTTCAATTTCTTCAACTTCAGTATTAAAGAAAATATCAGTTCTTTTTGATTCATCTGCCTCTTGAGCTGCTTTTGCTAACTCATTTGTCATTGCCCCAAAATCAACTGTAGTATATTCGTTTTTTGCACCCATTGCTATGATAGGTTCAGGTCTTTCTACAGTTTGTTCTTTATTTGCCCAAACTAGTTTTGGTTCTAACTCTTTCAAGTCTTCTTTTGAATATAATTCTAAATATGGGAATAGTTCTTTAAATTCTTCATATCTATTCTTTATAAATTCAACTTCTTCTTCCCCAACACCTAAAGCCATTTTTTGGTGTTTAAACATAACTGTATCTTGTAAGTTATATTGTAAACAGAACTTTTCAATCATTTTTGCAGTTCTTTTTGTAATTTTAGCTTTGTCTAAAGTATAGTTAGTCTCGATATCACCTACGTGAATAGTCTGAGAGTTACTTGTACCTTTTGAGTTAAGTGTTGCTAATGCATCATACTTTTCTAGTAGACAAATATTTTTTGCCGTTGAGTATTTTGCTAATTCATAGAATAATGCTGAACCAGATATACCACCACCAACAATCAATACTTCATAATGTTTTTCATTCATTCAATCGTTCCTAATATTATAAAATTATGTCTGTACATTAGCACAGTAAAGTTGTAATTAAGCTAAATAAAATAAAAAATTGTGCAATTTCGCAATAAAATATAGAGTTTGGTAACACTAGTTAAAGATACTATGTAATAATTATGTACAAGAATTGTACATAATAGTTTTATTTATTTATTAAATTTTTTACTGATAACTTAAGTTTTAAACTAAATTGGATATAATCTACGATTTAATGAAAAACTATAAATAATATGATAATTGAAGGTACTATACAGATGGATTACAAAGACAGTTTATTACTACCAAATACTAAGTTTCCAATGAGAGGAAATCTTCCTCAAAATGAGCCAATAAAGTATAAACTTTGGGATGAAAAAAAAGTTTATGACAGAATGAAGACTAATAGAGAAGGTGCTCCTTCTTTTACTTTACATGATGGACCACCATATGCAAATGGTCATATTCATATTGGTCATGCTTTAAATAAAGTTTTAAAAGACATCATAAATAAATTTCACTATTTTGAAGGGAAATCAATCAGATATGTTCCAGGTTGGGATTGTCATGGTTTACCAATTGAACAAAAAGTTGAAGAAAAAATTGGGTCAACTAAGAAAAAAGAACTACCTAAGTCTAAATTAAGACAATTATGTAGAGATCATGCTTCTAGATTTGTTGATATTCAAAGAGATGAGTTTAAAAAACTTGGTGTAATTGCTGATTGGGAAAATCCTTATTTAACAATGGACTTCAAATTTGAAGCTAATATTTATAGAGAATTATGTGCTATTGCTAATCAAGGCTTATTAATTCAAAGATCTAAACCAGTTTATTGGTCATGGGCTGCTCAAACTGCTTTAGCAGAAGCTGAAGTTGAATATGAAGATAAAACATCTCCTTCTATATATGTTGCATTTAAACATGAAAAATTAGATGCAAGTGTTATTATTTGGACAACAACTCCATGGACACTTCCAGCAAATACTGGAATTTCTTTAAATGGTGAAGAAGAATATGTATTAACATCTGATAAATTTATCGTTGCTCGTAAACTTTATAATTCACTTATTGAAAATGAAATTATCAAAGGTGAAATTGTAGATTCTGTATGTCCTAAAGAATTAGAAAATACATTTGCTATTAATCCAATTAATGACAGACAATCTAAAATAATCTTAGGTGATCATGTTGAAATGGACGCTGGTACTGGTGCTGTTCATACTGCTCCTGGTCATGGTGAAGATGATTATAAAGTTGGTTTAATTTATGGTCTTGATGTAATCATGCCTGTTGATGCATTTGGTAAATATGATGAAACAATTGTAAGAGAAAAATTATTTAGAGATACTGATAAATATCTTGGATTAAATGTATTTAAAGCAAATGCCTTAATCTTAGAAGAATTAGGTGATGCTTTAATTAAACATGTTGATATTAGACATTCTTATCCACATTGTTGGAGAACACATACACCTATTATTTTTAGAGCAACTAAACAATGGTTTATTTCAATTGATGATAAGTATGGAAAAGAAAATAAAACACTTAGAGAAAATGCTCTTCAAGTTGTTGAAGATTTAACTTTCTATCCTGAGTGGGGAAGAAACAGATTAAGATCTATGTTAGATGGAAGACCTGATTGGTGTATTTCTAGACAAAGAGATTGGGGAGTTCCAATTGCATTCTTTAGAAATAAGAAAACTGATGAAATCATTTTTGATGAAAAAGTTCTTAACTATACTGCTATGATCTTTGAACAAAAAGGTTGTGATGCTTGGTATGATTTAGAAATCTCTGAATTATTATACCCAGGATCTGGACTTAACCCTGATGACTTAGAAAAAACTAAAGATATCTTAGATGTATGGTTTGATTCAGGTTCTACTCAAAATGCAGTATTAAGATCTAGAAATTATGATGCTGGTACTTTCCCTGCTGATATGTACTTAGAAGGTTCAGATCAACATAGAGGTTGGTTCCAATCATCATTACTAACAACTTTAGCATCTTCTGAAATTGCTCCTTATAAATCAATTTTAACTCACGGGTTTACAGTTGATGAAAAAGGTGAAAAAATGTCTAAATCTAAAGGAAATGTTGTTGCACCTGATAAAGTGATGAAACAATATGGTTCTGAGATTTTAAGACTATGGGTTGCTATGAGTGATTACCAATCAGATTTAAAAATTTCTGATAATATTTTAAAACAAAATGCTGAACTTTACAGAAAAATTAGAAATACTGCTAGATTCTTACTTGCAAATGTTTCTGACTTAGAAGAAATCATTTCTGTTGATAAAATGGGACCATTAGATAAATGGGTTCTTTCACGTGCTAAATCTGTATTTGATGAAATTAACGCAGCATTCTCTGTTTACGAATTCTCTAAAGGTTTAAATAAATTAAATAACTTCTTAGTTGTTGATTTATCTGGAATTTATTTAGATGTTTGTAAAGATAGATTATATTGTGATGATAAAAATGATATTCATAGACTAGCATCTCAAAGTGCTATGGCATTAATTGCTAAAAAACTAATTGTTACTTTAGCTCCAATTTTAACTTACACTATGGATGAATTATTAACATATGCACCTGATTTTATTAAAGGTGATTGTGAAGATATTTTTGATTATCCAGTAGTTGATTTACCAGAGATAACAAATACAATTAATGAAGAAGTATTATTATCAGCAAAAGAAAAATTTGCTGAAATCAAAGATGCATTAAGTAAAGATAAAACAATTAAATCTACACTAGAATTAGCTATTTATACTACTTGTGAAGATTTATTATCATTAGATCCTGTTGAAGCATCTGATTGGTTCTTAGTTTCATCTATAACAAAGAATAAACATAATAGTGATATACTTGGTTCATTCGAGATCGAGGGTAATGTATTTGAAGTATTTAGAGCCGTTGATTATAAATGTCCAAGATGTTGGAAATTCACAGCTGAGAAAGAAGATTGTCTTTGTTCAAGATGTGAAGAAGTATTAAACTAGGAATAAAATGTTTCAAGAAGAAGTAACATTAACATTTATATTTGAAACAATAGCAGTAGTGTTAGCACTAACTGCTGTTGGAATTTATTTAGTTAAACAAAAAGCAAAAAAAGGTAAATAATATGATGCCATTCTCTGATGAGGATTTACAGTCACCTGTAAGTTCAATTATTGAAACTAAGATTGCACCAATGCTTGCAAAAGATGGTGGAGCAATTAAATTATTAGACATAAAAGACTCAAGAGTATTTATACAGTTACAAGGTGCCTGTGTTGGATGTAGTGCTAGTAGTAGTACATTAAAATATATAGTTGAAAAAGAGCTAAAATCAGCAATACACCCTGATTTACAAATTATCAATGTTCCACAGGGAATGGAAGACAGATTAGAGGAATTTTAATGATTAATGAAAGTAGGTTACTAAATAAAGCAAATGCATTTTTCTTAGACAGAAAATTTGATAAAGCTTTATTTTTATATTCACAATTATCTTCACTTTTTCCAGATAATAAAGAATACCCTATTTATGCTCTATTTTGTGATATTGCTTCAGAAGATGAAGATAAAGCTATCTCTTTATACGACTATTTTTGTGTTGTAAAAAAAGATAGTTTAGATGATGCTATTGAATATGTTGAAGATACTGTAAATGCATATGATGGCGATATTGATAAAATGATGGTACTTTTAGAAGATTTAAACTCTTCTAATGTTGAATCATTGGATGCTATTAAATATGACGATTTTAAAGATTTAATTAAAAGCAGAGGATCTTTTAGGGTTGCCTTTGAAGATATTATGTTTTCAACAAAAGTAGCAATTGAAAATAAAGATGATTTTTTTGATTTTGTTACAAAATTAATTGATAATGATTTTAATAGCACTGCTTATACATATTTAGATGGATTTAATGATTATTTCTCTTATGATAAAGAGATTGAAAAATTATATAAAAAATTAGAAGAGAAGAACCTTGCAACTAATCATAAATAATAAAAAATATACAGATAATTCTGCTGACGTTGATGAAAATAGTGTTTTTGTTGTTTCAAAACAAAATGAAAGATTTAAAGAAAATGCCATTGAAAATGGTTGTAAAGAAATAATTCTTTCAAGTGAACTAAAAAATCATATTGATTTATCAAGTATAAAAATTATTGGAATTACTGGAACTAATGGTAAGACTACAACTGCTGCTGCAATATATTCTATTCTTTTAGATTTAGGTTATAAAGTTGCTTTACAAGGTACAAGAGGATTTTTTATCAATGATGAAAGAATTGAAGATTATTCTTTAACTACTCCTGTTCAGCTTGGTAACTTTTCTAATATTCAAGAAGCTATGAATAATGATTGTGATTTTTTTGTAATGGAAGTAAGCTCACATGCAATTGAGCAAAAAAGAATTGAAGGTTTAACTTTTGAACTTAAAATTCATACTAATATTACAAGAGATCATTTAGATTATCATAAAACAATCGAAGAATATATTAATATCAAAAATTCATTTTTCCAAGATGACTCTAAAAAATTAATCAATAAAGATGACAAAGTTGTTAAATATAAAGTTAAAAATGGTTTTGCTTATTCTTTAGATGAACCTTCAACTTATAAAGTAGGGGCTTATTCTTTTAAAAATGGAATGAACGTAATGTTCTCTCATTTTGGAGAAATGCACTCTTTTTCATCTTCAATGATGGGAATATTTAATGTTTATAATTTAATGGCAGCTGTTAGTGCTGTTCATATTGTAACAAATAAAAATCTTGATGATATTTGTGAAGTAGTAGAAGATTTTGCAGGGGTAAGTGGACGAATGGAAATAGTTTCAGAAGAACCATTTGTAATTGTTGATTTTGCTCATACTCCTGATGGAATGAAAGAAGTTCTTCAAAGTTTTGCTCACAAAGATATTATATGTGTATTTGGAGCAGGAGGAGATAGAGATCATGATAAAAGACCTCTAATGGGACAAGTTGCCGCTTCTTACTCTAAACATATTATTGTGACATCTGATAATCCAAGATTTGAAGATCCTGATTTAATTATCGAAGATATTGTAAAAGGTATCAAAAACCATCAAAGCGTAGAAGTTGATGTAAATAGAAAAACTGCTATTAAAAAAGCAATTGATATGGCAGATAAAGATTCTGTTGTATTAGTACTTGGAAAAGGTGATGAATCAACTCAAACTATTTATGACCAGAAGTTTCCATTCTCAGATAAAGAAGAGATTTTAAAATATATCTAATTGATATATTTTACTCTACTTATTTTAATCCTCAGGTAAATTAGCAAACTCTTCTTTTTTATTTGATAACCAATTAATAAAAGTACTATTATCTTTCATAAGTTCAGACATTTTATATAAAGCATCTAAATGTTCAAGGTCTTGTTTTTCAAACATTTCTTTTGCATGGATTTTACTTAGCTCTCCAATTTCATCAAAAGTATTAGCCTGAAATTTCATATCACATGATCCACCAAGTTGTTTGCACGTCATTGTTTTCATATATATCCTTTTTTATTTTTTAGAATATCATAAAAATATTGCAAAACATTCGCATATAATATAATATAAATTAAATTTTACTTCTTAAAAAACTCTTGAAAGGCATTTATAACAATATCAATATCTTCTGTAGAAATATCTCTGTATGTTACAAGTCTTAGCTGACCATAACCTGATATCAGGATATTTTTTTCTTTTAAAAATGTTACAAGGTTTTGTTCATCTTTTCTATCTACTTCAATAAAAAGCATATTTGTATTATTTGATACTACATTTATTTCTTTTATCTCTTTTAGTGCATCACTTAATCTTTTTGCATTTATATGGTCATTTTCTAAATCTTTAATATGATGGTCTAAAGCATAAGAACCAGCAGCTGCTAAATAACCAGATTGTCTAAGCCCACCACCTAGCATTTTTCTATATCTTCGTGCTTTTTTTATAAACTCATTTGAACCAACAAGTAATGAACCTACAGGAGCACCTAAACCTTTTGAAAGACATATAGACATAGAATCTACGCAATCACTAATATCTTGTATATTTACACCTAAAGATACAACAGCATTAAATACTCTTGCTCCATCTAAATGTAAAGAAAGATTGTTTTCTAATGCAAACTCTTTTGTATCTTTTAAATACTGCATAGATAATACTTTTCCATCATGAGTATTCTCAACACATAAAAGTTTTGAAATAGCAAAATGACTATCATCAGGTTTTATTTTGTTTTTTACTTCATTTAAATCTAATGAGCCATCAATTTGAAAATCAATAGGTTGTGCTTGAATACCACCAAGAACAGAAGCTCCACCTGCTTCATATTTATAAATATGTGCTTCTTGCCCACAAATATATTCTTCACCTCTTTGACAGTGTGATAATAAGGCTAAAAGGTTTGCTTGAGTACCACTTGTAGTAAATAAAGCAGCTTCTTTATTTGTAAGTTTAGCTATTTTTTCTTCTAAGGCATTTACACTTGGATCTTCACCATATACATCATCACCAACACTTGCATCAAACATAAAATCTTTCATCGCAGGAGTTGGTTTTGTAAAGGTATCACTTCTTAAATCAATAGTTTTATTCATTTTAAATCCAATTGTTTTTTTAGTATACTTCTTTTCTATGTGCAATTCTAATAAGTGTAATTACTAAAATATCATTTTCTTTTAAATAGATAATTCTATAATTACCTGCACGTTTTCTAAACTTTCCATTATGTTTACCTTTTAGTGCTTTATCATTAGTAAAAACACCAGACTCAAGGTCTTTGATTTTAGAAAATACTAATTTCTGGTTTTCAGAATCAATTTTTTCTAATTCTTTAAATGTAACTTTTGGAATTATAATCTTGAACATTAACTAAGTCCAAGTTTTTTAGCTACTTCTTCAAGTGAATAGACTTCAGATTTCCCCGTTTTTAACTCATCAATTCTTTTATCAGAAATCATCTCATCTAAAGTATCAAAATAAGTGCTTACTGCTTTTTCAATAATATAAGTTCTTGAACGATCTAACTCATGTGCATATGAATCTAAATCAGTAAGTAGTGTTTCATCCATACGAATATTAATTGCTTTTTTCATAATGTATCCTTTTGTAGATACATTATACTACAAAAGTAGACATATGTAAATATATTTGAAAAGTAAACTTTTTATCTTTTTATGTAAAATTTAAACTTTTGAACTGATATAATTTATTAATTAGGTATCCTGTCCCCGAAATTTAGAATCTTACACACTCTTTTGTTTTAAATGTGATCTTTTTATTATTAGCACCATAATTTAATAATAAATACTCAATTGTATTTATATTTGATACAGAAACTTTGCTAGTTTCTATTAGTTTAATATATTGATTTATATTAACATTACGACAAGTTTTATTTGGATAATAAGAATATTTGATAATAGATTTAGATATAAATATATTATCAAATACTTTACTAATAGTTGGTATTATTGCCATTGAATTAGCAAAGAATGTTATTGAAGCTATTGGTATAAATATCATATGTATAATATTGTGTTTTTGTATTTTTACATCAACATTGATTATTTTTGATAATTTATTTAGAACAGAAGTTATTTTTTCAAATTTAAAAAACATAATAGGGAAAATAATAATACTACCAATAATTATAATAATAGATATAACATAATTAATAGATATAATCCATGATGGTATCAAATAAATTGCAGATAGAAATTGTGTTGAAGTTTGATAAAAATCTGGATTTTCATTTGTAATATGATATATTGAATTTTTAGCTAAACTTTGTGAATATGTCAATGCAAAATAACCAAATATACTATAAATAATTTTTCCAAAAATTGTTTTCCATAAACTTTTAATTACTGTAAATATATCAATCATGAATGCTATTGAAAATAATGGTATTAGAATATATTTCATAGTAAATTCACTATATATTATAAAATATTGATGTTTTGTTACGAAAAGTATAAAGCTAGGTATTAAAAGTATAATACTGCTAAGTGCATATAAATTAAAACTGATACTTTTTGTTTTAAAATATTCTATAAGTTTTGAAAGCAATATTACTCCTATACATAACGACTATCTTGAGGGACAAGCGATATTATGCAAGATTTATTCAGTCTTTTAGATATCTTAATTGACACGATAAAAGCACAAAAAATCGTACTTTTAGCTTGTTCCTCTCCTCGCATTTGTTAGACAACGAATACCTGTTACCCGTTATCGCTTATATTTAACGATATTGTGTCATCATCATCATCATTTTCTATTTGAATTTCTACACTTCCTACAAGTTCTTCATTTTCACTATTCTGTCCTATATTTAAACTTGTACTATAACCTCTCTTATTCATTTGAGTGATAGCTCTCTTGTTAGGATTACCATTAGAATCTCTAGTATAATTATTTATAGTATCTGTAGCATTATTAACTATTTTTTTATCATCATTTGATAAATAATTATAAAAATCTGGGTCATTTGCAGAATCACCTTCATTATCCATATCTGGTCTTTTTACTTTTTTTAGTTCATCAATAGCTTTATCAACGTCTTTTATGGTAGTTTTCTTTTCTTCAAAAATCATGTTAATTTCCTTATATTTTAGATTAATTATTAAAACTTATTTGTCTAACTATATTATTCAAGGAACACTATATCCAAATTAATATATAAATACATTATTAATAGACATGAGTTTTGTACCTTTACTAATGGATTTTATTTAAAATAACAATAAATTTTAATTTTTAAACTATTTTTCTTAAATATAAAATGTCCTTTTAGCTCTATATATAAAGATAAAAGGACAAAGTGTTCCGTTAATTGTAAAATATCGTAGTATTAGGACATTATGTCCCTTAAAAAAGAAGTTTTTATTATGAAAATATACAAGAAAGAAAATACATAAAACCTATACCTTACTCTCTACTTCTCAAATAAATCAACAAAATCAAAAACAACACAGCTCCAAACAATGGATAAAAAAACAAATAGTCTTTTAAAATAACTTTATTTTGGTCTATCTTTGATTTTTCAAGTTTATTAATATCTTCATAAATCAATTCTAAATCATCTTTGGAAAAAGCTGTATATGCTTTTGCATTTGATTGTTTTGCTATTTCATTTAGTACATATTTATTTGCATTTCCTATACCTATTGTATATGCTTTTATATTGTATTTTCTCAAGAGTTTTATCACAACTTTTAGTGGAATCGTACTTGCTGTATCTTCTCCATCACTTAGAACTATTATGATATTTGATTTATCTTGTTTTTGTTTTAGTATATTTACACTTGAAGCAATAGAATCAATTAGTGCTGTTTTTTGTCCTGCAATTTCTACTTCTAAATATGACAGTATTTCATTTTGAGTGTTTTTATCAAAACTTAGTGGACTTGCCATCATTACATAATCTCCAAAAACTACAAGTCCGATATTATCAGTTTTTCTTTTATCAATAAAATCTTTTACAATATTTTTTACTACATCAAATCTATTCTTACTTTGGTCATTTTTATCTAAATCTCTATATTTCATAGAACCACTTGCATCAAGATTTAACATGATATTTATACCATCATTTTTGATTAGCTGTGTATCTAGTACTTTCATAGGAGAAGCTAAAGCGATTATTGAAAGTAGGGCAACAAGATATTTTAATATATTGATTAATATACTTGCTTTTTGATTTGATTGTTTGAAAATATTTAGATGTGGAATCATATAAGTTGCTGATTTTGCTTTACAGTAAACAGCACAAAAAATAAATACTAATATTAAAAGTAAAACATATGGGTATTCAAAAGAGATATTACTAAACATCTACAACATCCATAAAAATTGATAGTTTTGCTTTGATATTGTCATCTATTTGTTTTACATCTTTTTTGTATTTGTATTCTTGTAAAAGTTCTATTAGTTCATCTGCTAAGATATTTTCTCTTTCATTTTTAGCTAATAATCTTATATATCTACTAATAGTATAAGCAGAACTTTTTGATTGTGAATAATCTATATCTTTTAAAATTTGAAAATATTCTTTTCTCATGTTTGGTTTTTTATTTTTAAAATATCTGATGATAAATAAAATAATAAGTAATAAAATTAATAAGCCTAAAAATATCAAAGAATAAAACATAAATATTGAATAATCAGGTATTTCAACAATATCTTTTATATCATGAATTTTTAATTCATTTGTTTCATTCATTATTTTAATACTCCAATTAGTTTTTTCAGTGGATCTTCATGTGTATATATTTTTGTAAATTTAATAGAACAATCTTGAAAATGTTTAAATAAAACATGGTCGTTTTCTTTAACTTTAGTTATATAGTTTTTTACTGTATTTTTATCAATTAGACCTTCAAATGATTTATTTGTACTTGGGTCTACAAGATTTATATTTCCAAGTTCACTAGGATTTTCTTCGAAAGTATCTCTTATAATTAAGGCTATAACTTCATGCTTTTTAGATAGTAGTTTTAAATCTAAATCTTCAATATCAAAAAAGTCACCAATTAAAAATATGATTGATTTATGATGAATAGTTTTAAATAGTTCATTCGTTATATTCTTATAATCAATACCTTTATTTAAAACATCATAATTATACATTTGTTCAGTCATGAAATTTACAGAGAAGTTTCTTTTTGATTTTTTGGTACAAATCTTCAAATCTTCATTTGCAATATAAGAAGTAAAAGGATCACCTTGTTTTGTAGAAATAAATCCAATTGCTGCTGCAATTTCACAAATAAGTTCTTGTTTGAATTTTTTTGTCCCAAAATAAGTCGAACCATTAAGTAATGAAACTATTTTAATATTTAGTTCTTTTTGTGAGTGATAAACTTTGACATAAGGTTTTTGCATTTTTGCACTTATTACCCAGTCAATATTTTTTACATCTTCTCCATACTCATATTCTTTAAGTTCACAGAAATCATAACCTTCACCTTTTTGTTTAGAAGTATTATTTCCTATGATTTCTGAAAAAACTTGTTTTCTAGTTTTTATAAGTATTTTTTTTAATGCTTGATTCATAATCTAAGGAATTGTCACTTTTGCAATAATTTTTTGAATAATATCATCAACATTTATTTCTTGAGCTTGAGCTTCGTATGATAAAATAATTCTATGTCTTAATACATTTTTTATTACAAGTGAAATATCTAAAGGAGAAACAAAATCATTTCCTCTAATAAATGCATTTGCTTTTACAGCTTTAAACATATCAATAGTAGCTCTTGGACTTGCTCCAAAATGAATCAAATCTTCAAGTTCTTCTAAGTCATAATCTTTAGGATCTCTTGATGCACAAATGATATTTACTATATATTCTTCAAGTTCTTTATCTATGTGAATATCTTGGATTTCTTGTTTTATTTGATTTAGTGTTTCATTGTCAATTACTTTGTTTATTTGTTCAAAAGAATTCATAGTAACTCTTTTTGCTATTTCATACTCTTCTTCTTTTGTATTATAACCTACAACTATTTTAAACATAAATCTATCAAGTTGAGCTTCTGGAAGTGAATATGCTCCTTCTTGTTCGATTGGATTTTGAGTTGCTAGTACTAAAAAAGGTGCATCAATTTTAAAAGTATTTTCAGCAATTGTTACTTGTCTTTCTTGCATAACTTCAAGTAGTGCTGATTGTACTTTTGCAGGAGCTCTATTTATTTCATCTGCTAATAAAAGATTTGTAAAAACTGGCCCTTTTTTTATTTTAAAATCGCCACTTTTCATATCATATATTTGAGCACCAATAATATCACTTGGTAATAAATCAGGTGTAAACTGTACTCTTTTAAAATCTAAATCAATAGAATCAGCAATTGCTTTTACTGTTGTTGTTTTAGCAAGTCCAGGAACACCTTCTAATAAAATATGACCATTTGTAAGTAATCCTATTAAAATTGAATCAATCATTTCTTCTTGACCCACAACACCTTTTGCTATCTCTTTTTTTAGTTGTACTAATTTATTATGTAAACTCAAATATAAGCCTTTTTTTTAATTAAAGTAATTTTATCAAAAGTGTTATAAATTAAGTTTAAAATATTATTATAAATTCACTACCATTGTTTTTATTATAGATAAAATCACCATTTAGTTGTTGTTTTGATATTGAGTTTATAAGTTTTAATCCTAATGTATTAGAATTATAAATATCTATATTAGACGGAATTCCTTTTCCATTATCTTTTAAAATCAATTCATATTTATTTTCAATCTTTTTCATTGAAATTTTTAGTTTAGCTTTTTTATTGTTTTTAAATGCATATTTAAAAGAATTAGTAATAAGTTCATTTAATATAAGACCACAAGGCATAGCTTTTTCAATATCTAAAAATATATCATCAATTTTTATTTTTATTGAAATATTTTCATGATAATTATATGTATTTTCTATATCATAAACTAAATTTGTAACATACTCATTAAAATTTATATGATTTAGATTTGTTGATTCATATAATTTTCTATGAAGTAGTTCCATCGTATATATTCTTTCTTGAATATCTTTTAAAATCTTTTTTGTATTTTCATCTTTGATTTTTGATTGTTGTAATTTAATCAAACCTATTGTTAATGCTAAATTGTTTTTAACTCTATGATGAATTTCTTTTAATAAAATTTCTTTTTCATTAAGGGATGTTTTTAACTCGATTGTTTTTTTCTCAACTTTTGAATCTAGTGTTTTTATATTTTGTTGTAAAGAATCAAGCATAGAATCAAAAGCAATTCCTAGATGTCCAACATCATCATTTCCTTTTACTTGACTTCTTATATTTTTATTTCCCATATTAACCTGTTTAGCTGTATTTGAAAGAATATTTATTCCCTTAAATAATCTTTTAAATAAGAAAAAACCAGCAATAATAGCAAAAAATAAAGCAGTTAAAGAAGCTGGTAATATTTTCCAAAAAGTAGAATCAACTTGAGTCTCTAAATCTTCTTCATAAATAGTAGTAACTAATAAAAAAGTATAATCATTTTTCCCTTCACTTAGATTCTTTATCCATGTTAAAGCTTTTTTATTATTTAACATATGAGATAGTGGTTCTTTATCTTTTGCAGTATTAATTTGTTTAGCACTTAAGTTTCCTGTAAAAATATTTTCTACATCAGACATATTACTAATAGAATACCTTGATCTTCTTTTCTTTTCATCTTCTTCATAAAGAGGTCTAAAATCTTCATTTAAATATTTAGGATTAATCCACATAAGATAAGTTTTTCCTTTATGAAACTTATGTGTTAAAGCAAATGTTTTTTGTACATTTATTTTTATATCTTCTTCAAAACTTCTATGATTTTTATTTAAACTACTTTCTTTACAAAATAATGAAAGTTGAGTATTATCAAAATTTAAATTAACTGTATAAGACCAATAATTTGTATTTCGACTTAAAGTTCTATCATTCATATTAAGTTCGTGTTTTTTCCAAACTTTTAATTTGGGGTTTAAAAGTTGTTCTAAAAAAAGAGGGTTTTCTACATTTTTGATAACTTGTTTATCATTTTGAAGAATATATGAACAATGATTTAAAATAAAAGACTCTTTTATTTGCTTATTAGTAGTGTTAAAGTCAAAAGAACTTATTTTAATATTACTTAGTTCTAGTGCTAACTTATATTTAGTTTCACTTTTTTCAAGTTCTGCTTGTATTCCTACTGCTTTTCCAGCAACTTTTACTTGCTCTTCTGTAACAGCAATCATTTGTTCTATTCTTTTTTTTGTTTGGTCGTATTGTTCTTTTTGCATTTTAGGAACAATTAACAAAAATAAAACACTTAATAAAAAGAAGGATAATAAAAAAAGTGCCAATGCAACTTTTATATTTAAAGTATATGTATTTATTCGAAGAAGTCTAGGCAATATTTTTTTTCACTTTTAATTTATATCCTGATTCATAAAGATTTTCAAAAGGATTTGTATTTAGTTTTTGTCTTAACCTATAAATTAAAGTTCTAAGTTTTCCCATATCATATAATTCTTCTCTCCAAATATAAATTGATATTTGTTCAAAACTTACAATTTCACCTGCTTTTTTGCTCATAACTTCAAAAAGCTTTTTCTCATTTTTAGTAAGTTTTACTTTTTCGTCATTTTTGAGAAGTTCTATTTTTGCTTTATCAAACTTAAGGTTTTCATCTATTATTATGTATTTATCTGTTAGTTTTTCTATCTTTTCATGTTTTAAAAGATATTTATGTTTATGTAAAGCCATTGTAATTGTGGCTTTTATTTCTCTATCTTTACAAGGTTTTATTAAATATCCATAAGGTTCACATTGCATTGCTTGGTTTATAGTTTGGTCGTTTGTATATGATGTTAAGAATATAATTGGTGTTTTAAAACTATTCCAAATTTCATTTGCAGCATCAATTCCTGAACTTTCGTTTAAATTAATATCCATTAATACAATATCAGGTTTATTTTTCTTTACATGATTTACTGCATCTTTTGTATTTGTTTCTATTCCTGAAACAATGTATCCCATATCTATTAAACTAATTTCCATTGCCATTGCAAGAATAATTTCATCTTCAACTACTAATATATTGATATCTTTGTCAGGTAAAGTTAACTTGTCAAATTTACTCAAGTAATCCCTTTTTGTGATTTTGTTGTGATTTTATTTGGTTATGATACTCACTATCATTTTAAAATAAGGTTAAGTAACTATAATTGCAAAATCTAAACAAGACTAAAAGAGAGAAACTTGAATAAAGTATTACTAATATGTAGCTTTTTATCTATTTGTTGTATTCATTTATTAGCTTTGACACTTAAAAATCCAAAAGAACCTATTCCAATTAGTAAACCTAAATATCAAAAAGTTAGTGTTCAATTTGCACAGGTTGTTAAACCTAAACCAATAGAAAAGAAAGTGAAAAAGGTTGTTGAAAAGAAAAAAGTTTTCAAAAAACCAATAAAAAAGAAAGCAAAACGAAAACTTGTTAAAAAACAAGAAGTCAAAAAAAAGCAAGTTAAAAAAATAGAAAAAAAAGTAAAAAAGAAGATTGAAAAAAAAGTAGCTAAAGTAGTAGAAAAAGCGAAAATTAAAAAAAATGTAAAAAAAGTAGATGTAAAAAATAAAGCTAGTTTTTTGAAAAAATACAAACAATTTAAAGTTTCATATCTTACTAAATTAAGAAGTGCAATTGATAGAAATAAAAAATATCCAAGAGCTTCTATAAAACTAAGAGAACAAGGTCGAGTTGTTGTTTCTTTTAGAGTATTAAACTCAGGAATATTTCAAAATATGAAAATATTAAAGTCAAGTGGGAAAAAAAGACTTGATAAAGCAGCATTGAAAGCTTTAGAAAAAACATCAAGTTTTTATAAATTTGATAAGAATATAAACAAAGAGTTTATGGATATAACTTTAGCAATAAAATTTAAATTAAGATAAAAGGGAATTAATGAATCATTCAATTATTGAATATATCCATTTAGGTGGATACGTTATGTATATTCTAGTAGTACTTAACATGATAGGCTTAAGTATTTTACTATGGAAATTTATACAAATACAGATAGAAAATGCAAAAGCACAAAAAATTGTAACAAATATTTTTAATGAAGTTCAAAAAGAACATTCAAGTTCTTTTCATAATTTAGAAGATGAAATCTATAATAAAGCATCAAAATATTTATTATTTTGTGAATCAGGAATGAATACTGTAAAAATTATTGCAACTATTGCTCCTATACTTGGATTATTAGGAACTGTAATTGGTGTGTTATCTTCTTTTGAAACAATTGCAGCTGCTGGATTTTCAAATGGTGCTGATAGTTTTGCATCAGGCATTTCATTAGCACTTATTACTACAGTAGGTGGACTAATTGTAGCTCTTCCTCATTATATTGGATATAACTATTTAAGTGGTTCTTTTACTAAACTTGAAATTAAATTTGAATCAATGATTGTAAATAGGATTACGCGTGAGAAAATTAGCTAAAAAAAGAGAATTATTAGCTATGGATTTAACACCACTTATTGATGTGGTATTTTTACTGCTAATATTTTTTATAGTCGCGAGTGAATTTAAAAAAAATGAAACAATTCTAAATCTATCTTTGCCTCATTCTGCTTCATTAGAAAAAGTACTTGAAAAAAAAGATGTCTTAATTGAAATCTCTAAAGATGAAATTGCATATAAAGCCAATAAAATCACTTTTGTTCAATTAGAAGAGAGATTAAAGGTACTAAAAAAAGATTCTGCACTTACTATTAAAATAGATAAAGATGTTAAATATGAAAGAGTTATTAAACTTCTTGATATTTTAAATACTTTATCTCTTTCAAATATTCAACTTATTACAAAAGAAAATTAATAAAAATCACATATTTTAAATAATGTGATTTTTTAGTGATTATATATGGTTATGATTCTGATTATCAAAACAGTAATTAGAAAAAGGGAAAATTAATGAATAAAAAATTATTGACATATTTATCTGCGTCAACTTGTTTAGCTATAAGTCTTATGGCAAGTGAAACTGAAACTTTAGGAGAAATATCTGTTATTGACAGCGCTTTTGAATCTCATGTTAAAAGTATAACTGCTGATGTATTAGAAAACCGACAAGCAAGTGATATCAAAGATATTTTAAAATCAATTCCAAGTGTAGTAGTTGATGGAAATGCAAGATATTCACAAAAAGTATATGTAAGAGGTTTAGAAGATAAATTCTCAAATATCACTGTTGATGGAGCAAAACTAACAGGTGAATTATTTCATCATTCAGGTGACCAAACAATTGATGCTGAAATGTTAAAAATTGGTTCAATTGAACTTGGAGCAAATTCTGCTTTAAGTGGAGCAGGTGTTGTAAATGGTTCATTCGTATATGAAACAAAAGATCCAAGTGACTTCTTAGAAGAGGGTGAAACAATTGGTGGAAAAATTACAGCTGGTTATCAAAGTGCTTATGAAAGAAAAATGACAAGTGTTGCTGTATTTACAAAAGTTAATGATAAATTAGAATTTTTAGGATTAGGAAATATTTCTGAAGATGGTGATTTACATATAGCAGATAAACCAAAAAATAAATCAAAACATAGTAAATTAAAAAGTGGTTTAGCAAAATTAGTATTCAAGCCAAATGATTATAATACTATTAAATTCTCTTACAATAAATACAAAGATGGTGGTAATAGAAATATTTCTGGTGAAAAACCAGGAAGTAATGATGAAGTATATTCTTATAATGAAATAGTAAGAGATACTTACACTTTAAACTATGAATATAACCCTGAAAGTGATTTAATAAAATTAGATACAAAAATATTTTCAAATTCTCAAAAGTTAAATAGAGATTCTTTAACAGAATCTTATGGTCCTCGTGGTGGTCCAGTTGATGGTAATAGAATCCAACCAAATAGAACATATGAAAATAAAGCAATTGGTTTTGATATTAGAAATACATCAGTTTTAAGTAATCATATTTTAACGTATGGTATTGATCATACAAAAGAAGAACAATCTAAAGAAGCAAGTGGAGAAGTTCAATATTTAACAGGTTCAAAAGCAGGAACTACAGAACAATCTGGAGTTGATGGTAAGGGTGAAGTATCAGCATATGGTCTGTATTTTGAAGATGAAATTGATTTAGATAGATTAGTATTAAATATTGGTGCTAGATATGATGTTCATAAAATGGGTGGGTTTTATTCTGGTACATTTAAACAAGTATCTCCTAAATTTAAAGCAGCATACCAAGCAAGCCAAAATATAAATCTTAGATTAGGATATGGAAGAATTTTTAAAGGACCATCATTAGGTGAAACTTTAACATTATCAGATAGTATTTCTCAAAATCCAAATACTAAAGCACAAACTGGTAATAACTATGAAATTGGGATAGATTATGATTTATCATCAAGTTTAAATGCAGATAGTTCTAAAATTGGTTTTACAGCATATACATATAATTTAGATAACTATATGCATCCTACAAAAAATGGTTCATTGAAGAATCAATCTGACATGAATATTTGGGGATTAGAAACAGTTTTCAATTATAAAAAAGATGCATTAGGTTTAAACTTAAGTCATACGTATAGTGGTGGAACAGATAAAGATATTGAAACGGGTGTAAAAGTTGAACCAAGAACAGCAAAAATTCATACATTTAAATTAGGTCTTGATTATGTAGTAAGTAATGCATTAAGTGTTAATTATAATGGTGAGTTTGTACCTGGTAATACTTATAAATATGAAGAAAATAAAAATGTAGAGAGAAAAGGTTATGGTGTTCATAATGTTGGTGCAACATATAAACTTACTTCAATTAAGGGTGCAAAAATTAACTTTGGTATTGATAATATCTTAGATAAAAAATATATCAAACATACAGCATTTGGTACTTACTTTGGAAATAGCTCTTATGAATCAGAAGAAGTTGGTAGAAACTTTAAAATCAAATTATCATACAAGTTTTAATATATAAATGAAATCATTTTCTAGTACAATTAGGTCTCTTCACAGAGACCTAGGTTATTTTGTAATAGGTCTTACATTAATTTATGCACTTTCTGGAATAGTATTATCAGGAAGAGGTTTAGGTTGGTTAGAACAAGACTTTAAATCACAAGCAGTAATAAGTCAAAATATTTCAAAAGAAAAATTTAATGAAAATTTTTTGAAAATAGTTTTTGAAGGAAAAATAAGCGAAGTTTTTCCAGAAGATTCTTATGATGGAGTAAAAAAACATTTAAAATTAAAGTTAGTAAAAAGTGAAGAAGGGATTCTTTATTTTAATGCATGGCGAAAGCTAAATGTTAAATATGAACCTAAAACAGGTAATTTAGATGTGAATTTTAGAGGTTATCCTATGGTTGTTGAGGTTTTTGTAAAAGCTCATAAAGCAAGTCATGAATCAGCTTGGTTTTATTTAGCAATTATTTATAGTGTTATCTTGTCTTTTTTAGCAATATCGTCATTTTGGATGGTAAAAGGTAAAAATGGATTTAAAAGAAGAGGAGTTTATCTTATGTTAGCAGGTTTTGCCGTTGTAGCCTGTTTTCTATTTTTCGGATAACAATTAGAAGTATATAACAACAAGTTTTGCGATTTCTTGTTGTTAGATACTATAAAAAACACTATTTTAGTTTGTCCTTTTGTAGTGTTTTTTATGGTATTAAAGTTACTTGTTTCCAAAAATCTAAAGTAATTGTCAAAACAAATTTTGTTTGAAGTTTTATACAGTAAAATTTAAGCAAAGTAGCAAGGATTAATTATGATGGAAAATAAAAGTAATAAATTAGCTGTTTTAATTGATGCAGATAATGCACAAGCTTCTATTATTGCGGAATTACTAGCAGAAGTTTCAAAATTTGGAACAGCAAGTATTAAAAGAGCATATGGTGATTGGACAACAACTAATCTAAAAAAATGGAAAGAACACTTACATAAACATGCAATTCAACCTGTTCAGCAATTTTCTTATACAACAGGTAAAAACTCAACTGATTCTTCTCTTATTATTGATGCAATGGATATTTTACATGAAAGTAATTTAGATGGATTTTGTTTAATTTCATCAGATAGTGATTTTACAAGATTAGCCACAAGAATTCGAGAATCAGGATTAATGGTATATGGTTTTGGTGAGAAAAAAACTCCTGAAGCATTTATCGCAGCTTGTGATAAATTTGTATTTACAGAAATCTTAAGAGAAACAGATGTTCCTACACAAAAAACAGAATCAAATACATTAAGTTTAAGACCTATAGTTATTTCAGCAATAAATGCAGTTTCCAAAGATGATGCATGGGCAAGGTTATCAAATGTTGGAGCTTATATAAATAAAAATCATCCTTCATTTGATCCACGAAATTATGGATATGAAAAGCTTGGTAAACTAATTAGAGATTTAAATTATATAGAAGTGGATGAAAGAGAGTTTAATGATGATTCTTCAAACGTTCATATTTATATAAAAATTAGAGATTATTATGATTCTTAATTATGAAAAAATTGAATATTTTATCGCTTAAAGAAAAATTAAACTTAACTTAGATAAAATCTCTGTTCTAATTTCGTATTAGAAACCTCACATGTATCATTCCTGGTATGGGTTGTGACTAGAATTGTTCTAGGCATTAAGGGATACAGAGGCTAAACCCAAATTAAAAATATACAAGGAAATTGTCATGGTTACAATGAAAGATTTATTAGAATGTGGTGTACACTTCGGTCACCAAACTAGAAGATGGAATCCAAAAATGAAAAAATTCATTTTCGGTGTTAGAAAAAATATTTATATTATTGACTTACAAAAAACTTTAAGATACTTCAGATACACATATAATGTAGTTAGAGATAGAGCTGCTGCTGGTGAAACAATGATCTTTGTTGGTACTAAAAAACAAGCTTCTGAAGCTGTTAAAAGAGCTGCTGAGAATTGTGACATGCCATATGTTAACCACAGATGGTTAGGTGGAATGTTAACTAACTATGGAACAATTAAAAAATCTATTAGAAAATTAGAAATCATCAAAAAGATGAGAGAAGAAGGTCAATTAGATCTACTTACTAAAAAAGAAGCATTAATGCTTTCTAGAAAAGAAGTTAAGTTAGAATTATACCTTGGCGGAATCAAAGAAATGCATAAAATCCCTGATATGATGTTTGTATTAGATGCTGTTAAAGAAAAAATTGCAATCGCAGAAGCTAGAAGATTAGGAATTACTGTTGTAGCTCCTTTAGATACTAACTGTGATCCTGATGTTGTTGATTTACCAATTCCAGGTAATGATGATGCTATCAGATCAATTCAACTATTTTGTAACGAAATGGCTGCAGCTATGAATGAAGGTAAAGCTTCAAGAGAAGAAGTTGAAGAAGAAGTTGTTGTAACTGAAGAAGAAGCAGCAGCAGTTGTAACTGAAGCAGTAGCTGAAGGTGAAACTGAAACTAAATCTGAGGAAGCTTAATTATGGCTGGAGCAACTCCAAAATTAATTAAAGAACTTAGAGGAATGACTGGTGCAGGTATGCTTGATTGTAAAAATGCACTTAACGAAACTGAGGGTGATTTAGATAAAGCTGTTCAATCATTAAGAGAAGCTGGGCTTGGAAAAGCTGCTAAAAAAGCTGGAAATGTTGCTGCTGAAGGTGTTGTTGCTGTTAAAGTTAACGCTGACAACACTGTTGCAACAATGTTAGAACTTAATGCACAAACAGATTTCGTTGCAAAAAACGAAAACTTTTTAAACTTAACTCAAGAGATCGTATCTCATGCACAAGAAAATGGTATTACTGATGCTGAAGCTTTAGCATCTTCTACTATTTCTGGTGTAGAGTTTAACGAATTTTTAAATGGCAAAATTGCTACTATTGGTGAAAACCTAGTTGCAAGAAAAGTTTCTGCTGTTGAAGGTTCTGTAGTTAATGCTTATGTTCATACAAATGGTAGAGTTGGAGTTTTATTAGCTGCAACTTGTGATGAAGCTGCTAAAGAAAAAACAGCTGCATTATTAAAATCATTATGTATGCATGCATCTGCAATGAAACCAACAGTTATTGCTTATACTGATTTAGATCCTGCATTTGTAGAATCTGAAAATAAAGCAATCGTTGCGGAAATTGAAGCAGAAAACGATGAATTAGTTAGATTAAAAAAACCATTAAAAAATATTCCTCAGTTTGTTTCTAAATCACAATTAACTGAATCTGCACTTGAAACTGAAAAAGCTTCAATGAAAGAAGCATTAATTGCTCAAGGTAAACCTGAGAAAATTATTGATAATATTATCAAAGGTCAAATTGGAAGATGGATTGAAGACAACTCTCAATTAGATACTAGATTTGCATTATTATCTCAAAGTTATGTAATGGATGACAAAAAATCAGTTGAGCAAGCAATTGCTGACGTTGATGCATCTATTAAATTAACATCTTACATCAGATTTGAACTTGGTGAAGGTATTGAGAAAAAAGAAGAAGATTTTGCTGCAGAAGTTGCTGCACAAATGGCTAAATAATAAATATCAAACTTTTTGATATCTAAGGATCATCCCAATGAGTGAAACACATTTAAATAAATCGCTCATTGAAGATGATCTTCTTCTAAGTGCTACAAATATTTCCCATAAATTTGATTATGAACTTTTTCATGATATAAGTTTAACACTACAAAAACAACAATCTATTGCTATTATCGGAATGAGTGGAAGTGGTAAATCAACTTTCTTAAACATTCTTTCATCTCTTTTACAACCATTTTCAGGAAAAGTTATTTTTAATGATGAAGATATTTATTCTTTAAAACAAAAAAAACTACTTAATGTAAGAAGAAAAGATTTTGGTATAATATTTCAAGCACATTATTTATTTAGAGGTTTCTCTGCATCAGAAAATCTTGATATTGCTACATTACTTAGTGGCGAAGAAATAGATAAGAACTTATTAAAACAATTAAATATAGATTATGTAATGAATCAAGGTGTTGGAGAATTAAGTGGAGGTCAACAACAAAGGTTATCAATTGCTAGAGTTTTAACTAAAAAACCTAAGATAATTTTTGCAGATGAACCAACTGGAAACTTAGATAAAGAAACTGCCAATATGGTAGTTGATACACTTTTTAATTATATTAAAGATAATAACGCTGGTTTAATACTTGTAACTCATGAAAATGATTTAGCAATGCAATGTGACAAAGTATATAAATTAGAAGATTTAAAACTACAGGAGTTAAAGTGAATTTATTATTAGTTTGTGATACACAAATAATAGAACAAATTTTTTCACTAGTATGTAAAAAATTAAAATTGGATTTTAGAGTACAATCTAATACTACTATCAATAAAGAATATGATTTTATTATTGTTGATCAGGATTTTATAGATGATAAATTTAATATAATTAAGCAGTATTCAAAAAAACTTGGAGCTATTACTTCAGAAGAATTACCTTTTGAAAAATCAAGAGATTTTATTATTCCAAGACCCTTTTTACCTACAAAATTACAAGAAATACTACGAGAACAAGTACACTTTTTAGAAGCAGAAATATTAAAAGAAAAAAAACTTGATATCAAACCAGATTTACATACAGATATTTATGATGAAAATGTAAATACTGCACCAATAACAGATTATGTTGAATCATTAGTTGAAGATGTTTATTTAGAAATGAACGAAGAAGAAGGTGATGAAAGCATTATTACTATTAATTCATCTTCTAAAGGTGGTATTCTAGATAATAAAGAACTATCAAAACTTCATGACATGTTAGAAGAAAATGAATCTCAAAGAGATTTCATAATGGATTCTAATGACTGGAAAGATATAGGTTCAATTATTGATGATGCTTTAGATGAAGTAAAAGAATATGAATTTGATTTAGAAGAACCTGCTTCGAATAAACCATTTAATTTAATTCTTAGTAATTACAATATTGAAGAATTAAAACCATTATTAGAAAAATTCAATCAAAATATTATAGATAGACTATCAGCTGGTGAAAGTGTAGATATAAAGTTAGTTTTAAAGGATAAAAATTGATTTTAGAGAAAAAAGGTGCAATATTAATTTTATCAGGTCCAAGTGGATGTGGTAAATCTACTTTATTAAAAGAAGTTTATAAAGAAATATCTGATTATTATTTTTCAATTTCAACTACAACTAGAAGTCCACGTGATGGTGAAGTTCATGGTATTGATTATTTATTTGTTTCAAAAGAAGAATTCGAAAATGATATTAAAAATGATGATTTCTTAGAATATGCATTAGTTCATGGAAATTATTATGGAACGTCTTTAAAGCCTATTAATGCTGCTTTAAATGAAGGTAAATTAGTAATTTTTGATATTGATGTTCAAGGTCATGAAATTGTTAGAAAAAAACTTAGTGAAATTGTTACTTCAGTTTTTATTACAACACCATCATTAAAAGAATTAGAAGATAGATTAACAAGTAGAAATACAGATTCAAAAGAAGTAATTGAAAAAAGAATTTCAAATGCTAAAATTGAAGTTGAATTTTTTCAAGATTATGATTATTTGATTATAAATGATGATTTAGAGCAAGCAGCTAATCAATTAGTTTCAATTGCTTCTATCACAAGAAGTAAATCAAAACTATTTGATAAAACTTTTGTAGTTAATGAGTGGATGAATTAAATTTCATCGTAACTCATTGGTTTTCCAAAAAAGTATCCTTGAGAATAATCTATATCTAAAGATTTAACTTTTTCATAAATTTCTTCACTACTTACAAATTCAGCAACTGTTTTAAAACCAAATTCTTTAGTAAATTTTGAAATTGTATTTACGATAATTTCTTGATTTTTAGAATGATCTATTTCTTTAATTAATGAACTATCAATTTTTACAAAATCAATATCAAGTGTTGTAAGCATATTAAAGTTTGAATATCCTGCACCAAAATCATCAACTCCAACAGTACAGCCAAATTCTTTTACTTTTTCAATAAATGTTTGAACTATTGTAATATCAGCAATTTCTTCACTTTCTAAGATTTCAAATTCTAATAGTTTTGATGCTTCTTTTTCTTTTTCTAATTCAGAATAAATAAATTTTTGTGTCTCAGTACTTGCTATATCTTCAAATGAAATATTTACGGCAACTCGTTTATTCTTACCTTTTATAAGTTTTAATGCTTCAATTAACATTACATGAATAATATGAGGATATAGTTTTGCTTTTTTCGCAATATCTAAAAATTTAAAAGGAGCAATTACTTGTCCATCATCTTCGATAAATCTAATTAAAGCTTCATATTTATATATTTCAGTTGTTTGATTGTTTACAATTGGTTGATAGTATGCTTGAAATTTATTTTCTTTTAGACCATTTTTGATTTTTTTAACCCATTTGATATTTTCTTCAAATGACTCTTGAATATTAAATGAATCATCATAAATCATTACTTGTTCTAATTTATTTCTAGCATAAGAAATAACTCTTTGTGAATATTTAAAAATTCTAGATGTATCACCTTGTGCAATACCAATAGTTACATTAATATCAATTTCATTTTCATCAATTACTAAAGTATTTATTTCAACTTTACTAGCAAATGATTTACATAATGTATAAAAATCATTAACATCAGTATGATGATCTTTTGATAAAATTGCAAATTTATCCGCTTCTGTTCTATATATTGAATAGTGGTCAGAATCAAAATGTTGTTTTAAAGAAATTGCTAATTCACATAGAATTCTGTCACCTGTTTTTTCTCCAAATAAATCATTCATAGTTGAAAAATCATCAATATCCAAAATAGCCATTAAGTCTATATCTTTTGTTTGTAAATCTTTTTTTAATCTATTTCTATTTTGTAGATTAGTTAATTTATCAATATATAAATCTTTTAATTCGTGATATAAAAGTGATTGAGACATTACTTGTAGAAGTTTGCTTACATCAATTGGTTTTAAAACATATTTATCAATACCAATATCAATTGCTTCTAATAAATATTCTTTATTAGAAAAAGCTGTTGCTACAATTATTGGAATATTAATATTAATTTTTTTAATTTCTTTAACCATTTCTAAACCATTTAATATTGGCATATTAACATCAGTTATGATTAAATCAATTTCATTTTCATGTTCTTTAAATAGTTCTAAACCTTCAGCTCCATCTTTTGCGATAAACTGCTTTTTAGTAAATCCTTTTAAAATTTGATGTGTTACTTCTCTTAAATCTTTTTCATCTTCAGCATAGAGAATAGTAATATTTTTTAGTATCGATATATTATTAGTTATCATTAAGACTTACTCCAAAATTATTACGATATAATAACATAAATTAACATAAAAGTTAAAGACTATAAGTCTGTAAATAGCAGTTTTAATAAATATGTAACTTATTAGTTTCTTAGATATACGGCACTCTTAAATCCTACTTATGTATAACAGTTATAATAATCTTTTATAAGAAATAATTATATTATTTAAATTAAATAATAAAATATAATATAGGAAATTTTAGTGACTAAAGTAAAATGTAATCACTGTCATCTCTCTTTCTCTGATGAGATTATGATTAAAGAAAATGAATTAAATTTTTGTTGTAAAGGTTGTCAAGGTGTTTTCCATCTTTTAAGCGATGATGGCTTAGATTCTTTTTATGATAAACTTGGTAATAAAACAATTGCTCCTCCTTTAAATATCCAAAATGACGACTTATTAGATTTTGATACTGATACTTTTGCAAAAAATTATGTAAGTAAAACAAAAGAAGAATTTTCTCAAGTTGATTTAATTATTGAAGGAATTCATTGTGCTGCTTGTATATGGTTAAATGAAAAAATTCTTTATGATACAAAAGGAATAATAGAAGCTAATATAAATTTTACGACAAATAAAGCGAAAATCACTTGGGATAACGAAGAATTAAAATTATCAGATATTATTGAAAAAATAAGATCTATTGGTTATAACGCATATGCTTATGATTCTTCTGTTGCAGATGTAAAAGCTACAAAAGCAAAACAAGATTACTTTATAAAAATGATGGTTGCAGTAATTGCAAGTATGAATATTATGATGTTAAGTGTTGCAAAATATACAGGTTTTTTTACAGGAATTGATGAAGAAGTCAAAGAGATGATTCATATTGGAGAGTTTTTACTTTCAACTCCTGTTTTATTTTATTCAGGTTGGATATTTTTTAAAGGTGCATATTACGGTCTTAAAAATCGTGTTTTAAATATGGACTTCTTGGTTAGTTCCGGAGCTACATTAACTTATATTTATTCTTTATTTATTTTATTTGGAGCAAAGGGTGAAAGTTATTTTGATAGTGTTGCTATGATTATTACTTTTGTATTAGTTGGTAAATACTTAGAAGTTATTGGTAAAAAATCAGCCGTTGATACATTGGATAAAATAAAATCTTCTTTGCCTTTAGAAGCTATTGTTGTCACAAATGGTATAAAAAAATCAGTTGCGTTAAATAATATAAATATTGGAGATATTATTGAAATAAAAGCAGGAGAAAAAAATCCTGTTGATGGTGAAATTATTGAGGGAGAAGCATCATTTGATGAAGCAAGTCTTACTGGAGAATCAATTCCTGTATTCAAAAAGATATCTGATATGATTTATAGTGGAACGATTAATACAAATGGTGTGATTTTATTTAAAGCTACAAGTAATTTTAAAAACTCAACATTTTCTTCTATTGTTACTTTATTAGAAGACTCACTTAATTCAAAACCAAAAATTCAAGATAAAGCTAATGAAGTATCAAAAGGCTTTACTCTAGCAATTTTGAGTTTATCACTATTAACTTTTTTAGTTTGGTATTTTTTAGGACTTGATTTAGGGTTTGATTATGAGGGTGTTAATCATTTTGAAAAATCATTTATAGTTGCAATTTCAGTAATTGTAATAGCTTGTCCTTGTGCTTTAGCATTAGCAACACCAATTGCTAGTTTAATTGGAATATCAGAATTAGCAAAAAAAGGTTTACTTTTTAAAGAAGCTAAGTTTATAGAGTCCTTAGCAAAGGCAGATACTGTTGTATTTGATAAAACAGGAACTTTAACAAAAGGACAATTATCTGTTGTTAAAGCTAATATTTTAGAAGAAGATATTAATAAGTTAAATCTTTTGTATTCTCTTCTTTATTCATCAAATCATCCTGTTAGTAAATCAGTAAAAAAATACTTAGATGATAAGTATGATTTAGAATTACTTTCTTTATCAGATATAAAAAGTATAGATGCTAAAGGTATGTCTGCTTCTTTTAATGGATCAACTTTGTTAGGTGGAAATTTAGAACTTTTAAAACAAGAAAATATAAACTATGAATTTAAATCAAATAATACAATGTATTTATTTGCTTTAAATAAAAAAGTAATTGCAAGTTTTGAATTAGAAGATGAAATAAAGGATTATGCAAAAGAATTGATTTCTTATTTACAAGAGAATAATACATCTGTTGTAATGTTAACAGGAGATACAAAAGAAGTTGCAAAAAAAGTTTCAAATGAGTTAAACATACAAAGATATTTAGCATCTCAAACACCTGTATCAAAAGCTTTATTTATAAAAGAATTAAGAGCTAAAGATAATATAGTAATTATGGTTGGGGATGGAGTAAATGATAGTGTTGCATTATCAAATGCTGATGTTGCAATTGCTATGGGAAATTCTGCTGATATCTCTTTAGCTGTTTCTGATATTGTTCTTTTAAATTCATCATTGATTTCACTAAAAGAAGCCTTTGTAATTTCGAAAAGAACATATAAGTTTATAAAACAAAACCTTGGAATATCTTTGGTTTATAATATGATTACAATTCCTTTTGCGATGTTTGGTTTTGTAATCCCTTTAGTTGCTGCTTTATCGATGAGTTTAAGTTCATTGTTGGTAGTATTAAATTCTCTTAGAATCAAAATAAAATAGGAAATACTTATGATCAATGATACACTTTTTTTTATGTTAATAGTAGGAATAATAATTTCTGCTTTTCTTTTACTTTTATTTATATGGGCTGCAAAAAGTGGTCAATTTGATGATTCAAATAAAATGGTAGATGGCTTGTTATTTGATAGTGTTGAAGATTTAAATGATGCAATAAAAAAAGAAAATAAATTAAAAGAAGCTAAAGAAAATAAAAAAGAGAAACTAGAGAAAAAAGATAATTTAGTAGAAGAAAAAAGTTAGTCAAATAATTTCGACTAACTTTAAAGAAATTACTTCATTGCAGCAATAAGTTTTGCTAAAGCAGTAATATCAGCGTCTGAAAGTCTTGCAACTTGACCTTTCATAACACCTTTCATAGCTCCACCATAAGATCCATCTTTATAACCTTTTAATGCAGCTTCAGTTTTAGCAACATCCCAACCAGCGATTACTTGAGATTTTCCTAATGCTTTTTTCTCAGCATTTGCACCATGGCAGCCAGCACATGCAGCAAAAGATGCAGCAGATAAAGTTGCAGCAGTTGCTGCAGCAATTAATGTTGTTAAAACAATTTTTTTCATTTGATTCTCCTAATTTTGTGTCAAATATTCTAGCTATTTTTTCTTTTTTATTAGCTTAATATTATCTCTCTATATTTTTTACTAAGATAAGTGTTACTAATAATTGTATAAAGATTGTGTATGTCCTAATATATAGGACTTTGTAATATATTATTAATTAACAATTTTTTTGAAATTTAATAAAAATCATTTTAAATAGTATTTTTGCAAAAATAAAGGCATATTTTTATACACTATATTTTAAATTTTAAGGTGTAAATATTGAATAAAGATATAGTTTTAAATATAGATAATTTAAGTTTTTCTTACAAAGAAAAAACTCCAATATATAAAGACTTTTCTTTGAGTTTAAAAAAAGGTGAATTAATTACAATCTTTGGAAAAAGTGGAAGTGGTAAAACAACACTTTTTGAACTTATTATTGGTACATTAAAACCGCAAATAGGAAGTATTGAAAAATCTTCTTTAAGTTTAATATTTCAAGATCCATATAATTCTTTTCATCCTACATATTCAATATTAGAACAAATAAAAGATGTAGTTCCTCGTGATTTTTCTTCTGAATTAAATGAGTTCTTAAAAGAACTTAGTTTAGATGAAAAATTACTTTATCAAAAACCATATGAGTTAAGTGGTGGTCAACTTCAAAGATGTTCAATATTAAGAGCATTATTGATGAAACCTGAACTTTTACTAATTGATGAGCCAACCTCAGCACTTGATAATATTATTGCTTATGATGTAATGAAATTATTGATTAAATATTTAGATTCTTGTGCTATTTTGTTAATAACTCATGATTTAAATATGGCAAAGTGGTGTAGTGATAAAATTATTAGATTGGATGAAAATGAAAAAAAATAACAAAGCAATAGTGCTACTAAATATGGGTGGAGCAAGAAATAAAAATGAATTAAAAATGTTTTTAACAAATATGTTTAATGATAAAAATATATTAACTGTAAATCCTATTTTACGAAAAATGATTGCATTTTTTATTGTAAAATCAAGACTTGATTCCGCATGGAAAAACTATGAATTAATTGGAAATGAATCACCTATTAATAAACTTACTGAAAAGTTAGTAGATAATGTAAATGAAAAAATGGATGAATATAAAACATATCAAATGATGAGATATACTCCACCATTTGCAAATGATGTTATAAAACAAATGAAAGATGATGGCATAGAAGAAGTTATATTACTACCTTTATATCCTCAATACTCTACAACTACAACTAAATCATCATTAGAAGATTTTGATAAGTATGCAAAAAATGATTTTGAAGTAAAAATAATAGAACCTTTTTACAAAAATGAATTGTTTAATAATTGTATTATAAATGAAATAACTTCAAAAGTACAAAAAGCAGAAGAATACAATTTAGTATTTTCAGCACATGGTTTACCACAAAAAATAGTTGATGCTGGTGATCCTTATGAAAAACAAATGAATGAACATATAGAGATATTAAAAGCTATGTTAATAAAAAGAAATATAAACTTTAAATCTGTATCTTTAGCTTATCAATCAAAAGTAGGTCCTTTAAAATGGTTAGATCCATCTTTAGATGATGCACTTATTGAGTTTAAAGATCAAAATGTTTTAATTTATCCAATAGCATTTATTGTTGATAATTCAGAAACAGATTTTGAACTAAGTATTGAGTATGAAGAAATAGCAAAAGAAATTGGGGTAAATGAATATAAAGTATGTAAATGTGTAAATGATAGTAATGCATTTGTAGAGGTTATTAGAGATATTATAAAATAGGATTTAAAATGACTGTAGAAAAAATCTTATTAGAACTTGCAAGAACTTCAATTTTAAATGAGTTTAATAATTCATTTAAAGTTGATAAACAGATGTTACTAAAACAATTTCCTATTTTAAATGAACAAAGAGCTTGTTTTGTTACTATAAATCTAAATAATAAACTAAGAGGATGTATTGGTTCTTTAGTAGCACATAGAAGTTTATTAGAAGATGTTTTACATAATGCATATTCTTCTGCTTTTTCTGATTTACGATTTGATAGATTAACTTATGAAGAATATAAACATATACAAATTGAAATATCAGTCCTAACTCCTGCTGTTAAATTAGAATATACAAATATAAATGATTTAAAAGAAAAAATTAAAATGAAAGAACATGGTGTAATTTTAGAACTTGATGGTAAAAGAGCTACTTTTTTACCTCATGTTTGGGAACAAATACCAAGTTTTGATGCTTTCTTTACTCAACTTTCTAAAAAGGCTGGATTTAAAGATTCTTGTTTAGATAAGAATCCTACTATATATACATATACTGCTATAAAGATTAAATAGTGCAATATTTTAAAAAAGATAAAGATAAACTTACTTGTTTATTATGTTCTTATTATTGTAAATTAAAACCTAATCAAACTGGTATTTGTGGTGTGAATAAAAATACTGGTGATAAAATTGAGTGTTTGGTTTATGGACATATTGGTGCTATTAATATAGACCCAATAGAAAAAAAACCTCTTTATCATTTCTTACCTAAATCAAAATCTTTATCATTAGGAACAGTTGGTTGTAATTTTAAATGTTCATTTTGTCAAAATCATGGAATGAGTCAAGAGAAGAATATAAATAAATCAAAATATCATAGTCCTTCTGATGTAGTAAGTATTGCAAGAAAATATAAATGTGAATCAATCTCCTATACATACAATGAACCAACAATTTTTTATCCTTACGCTAAAGATATAGCAATTGAAGCTAAAAAATATGGTATAAAAAATGTATATGTTTCTAATGGTTTTGAAAGTAAAGAAGTTATAGATGATATGATAGGAATCATAGATGCTGTAAACATTGATTTAAAATGTTTTTCTAAAGAGTATTATAAAAAGAACTTAGGTGGAAATCTAGAACAAGTATTAGAGAATTTAAAACATTTTAAGAAAAATGGTATATGGCTTGAAATAACAACATTGATAGTTCCTACAAAAAATGATTCTTATGAAGAATTAGAAAAAATTGCTAAGTTTATAAAAGAAGAATTAGATATTTATACACCTTGGCATCTTTCTTCTTTTCATCCTGATTATAAAGATTTAGATTTACCAAGAACTTCTTTTGAAACTTTAAAAATGGCAAAAGACATAGGTTCTAAGTATGGCTTAAAATATGTATATATTGGAAATGTTAGTTTTGAGAATAATACTTTATGTACAAAGTGTAATGAAGTACTTATTAAAAGAAATAGATTTGAGGTTTTATCAAAGAATTTAAAAAATGATAAATGTCCTAATTGTAATACTAAGGTACATGGAGTATTCCCTAAGATGAAAACTATAAGAAAAACAGGTTTTGCAGGTTCTTTTTATCCAAATGAAAAAGAAGAAATTTTAAAACATATAGATAATTTTAATAATAAACTTACTGTAAATGGTGATTTTGATGTAAGAGCTATGATTGTTCCCCATGCTGGATATGTATATAGTGGCTTTACTGCTAATATTGCATATAATATCTCACAGTATAAAAAACCTAAAAGAATAGTTCTTATTGGTCCATCTCATAGTATGTATTATAAAGGTGCTAGTATTGCCTTATATGATGAATATGAAACACCACTTGGAAATATTACAATAGATAAGAATTATTCAAATGATTTAAAAAATAAATATGACTTTATTTCTTTTGATGATAATATGCATTTAGAACACTCAACAGAAACTCAAGCACCTTTTATTAAACACTATTTTCCTAATACTCAAATAGTAGAGATAGTATATGGAAAAATGCCCTATGAAGAACTATCTACTTTAGTAGATGAGGTATTAGAAGATAAAGAAAACTTACTTCTTATTTCTACAGATTTAAGTCATTTTCATACTCAAGAAAAAGCAAATGAATTAGATAATATTTGTTTAAATGCAATTGCTAAAAAAGATATGAGTTTATTTGACAAGGGGTGTGAAGCCTGTGGTAAACTTGGAGTTAAAGCACTTATTCATTCAGCTATTAAAAAGGATATGAATTCAAAAGTTTTGCATTATTGTACAAGTTATAATAAAACAAAAGATGCCTCTCGTGTTGTGGGATATACATCTGCACTAATAGGATATTAAAATGTTTTTATTTAAAAAAATTGTTTCAGCTTTTTTGATGCCTGTGCCATTAGGTTTATTCTTACTTTTAATTGCATTTCTTTATTTACTTTCTAATTCATATACTAAAGCAAAGGTGTATTTATTTCTAGGTCTTTCGTGGTTTGTTCTTTTATCATATACTCCAATTGCAAATATGATTATTCAACCATTAGAAGATTCACATAAGGCATTACTTATAACACCTGATGTTGAATATATCTTAGTATTAGGTTCAGGACATAGAACAAATAAAAAACTTAGTATTACTTCACAAGTAGCAAGTGTAGGAATAAATAGATTAGTAGAAGGAATAAGACTTCATAATTTAATTCCTAATTCAAAACTTGTAGTATCTGGGTATGGGGGAAAAGATATTAATGCTCATGCTTTAATGCAAGAAAAACTTTCACTTTCTTTAGGTGTAAAAAAAGAAGATATTATTAGGTTTGATACTACTAAAGATACAAGACTTGAAGCTGTTGAAATGAAGAAATTAATAGGAAATAAAAAGTTTATACTTGTAACTTCTGCTTCTCATATGAAAAGGTCCATGTTATTATTTCAAAAAGAAGGTCTAAATCCAATAGCCGCTCCAACTTATCATTTAGCAAAAGAAAGTAAAGCTTTTATTTTACGTGATTTTTCGGGAAAAAACTTAAGTAAAGTAGAGGCTGCTTTTCATGAATATTTAGGAATTATATGGGCTTATATTAGAGGTATAATTTGATATGAAATTAATAAACATTTCGATATGATTGCAACTTTGTTGCAAAAAGGTAAAAATTGGAAATATTAAATATAAAAGAACTTTCTTATAAATATACAAAAACTAAAGTTTTAGAAAATATAAACTTATCAATAAAGGATAATGATTTTTTAGCCATCATTGGTCCAAATGGTGGAGGGAAATCTACACTTCTTAAACTAATACTTGGACTTCTTAAATCTCAAGATGGAAAAATTGAAAAAAAAATACAAAATGATTTTATTGGATATGTTCCTCAAAATACAAATCTAAATATTGATTTTCCAATTACTGCTATAGAAGTAGTTCTAATGGGACATATTGGTAAAAAGAAAAAACTATTTGGTTATAGTACTGAAGATAGAAATTGTGCTATTAATTCTTTGAAAAAAGTAGGAATGCAAGGTTTTGAAAATTCTAAAATTGGTGATTTAAGTGGAGGCCAAAGACAAAGAGTTTTTATAGCTCGTGCTTTATGTGCTAATCCTAAAGTTATGTTACTTGATGAACCAACTGCAAGTATAGATGTAAAAGGCCAAAATAAAATATATGAATTATTAAAAGAATTAAATAAATCAATTTGTATAGTAGTAGTAAGTCATGATATCTCAGTACTATTAAATTATGCAAAAAATGTTGCACATGTAAATAGAAATCTTGTTTATCATAATTTAGAAAATATACAAAAAAATATAAATACAACAGATGACCATTTATGTGAAGTTGAGCTTCTTTCTGCTCTTGGACAAACACAAATGTGTTGTGATCATAAACACTAAGGCAAAAAAATGTTAGAAATATTAGAATATGATTTTATTCAAAATGCATTAATTGCTGGAGTTTTAATTTCAATCGCAGCTGGAATTATTGGTTCTTTAGTAGTAGTAAATAAGATTACTTTTTTAACTGGTGGAATTGCGCATAGTTCTTATGGTGGAATTGGAATTGCTATTTATTTAGGATTACCAGTATTATTTGGAGCAACAATATTTGCAGTAATAACAGCTGTTATAATATCAATACTAACCCTGAATAACCGTAATAGAGTAGATGCTTTAATAGGTATGATGTGGGCATTTGGTATGGCAATTGGTATTATTTTTGTTGATTTAACACCTGGATATAATGTAGATTTAATGTCTTATCTTTTTGGTTCAATTATTGCAGTTTCAAGTGATGATATTTTATATATGGGGATGTTAGATATTTTTATAATTTTAATATTAGGAATATTTTATAAAGAAATTCTTGCTGTTTCTTATGATAGTGAATTTGCAAGATTAAGAGGTATAAATGTAAAGTTCTTTTATACTTTAATCTTAATTCTTGCTGCTCTTTGTGTTGTCGCAGCTATTAAAGCAGTAGGGCTTATTCTTGTAATTGCCTTATTAACAATACCAACATATTTAGCAGAATCTTTTGCAAATAGATTATCTCATATGATGGTTTTAAGTTCAATACTTGCTACTGTATTTACAATATTAGGATTAGTAATATCTTATTTATATGATATAAGTTCAGGTGCTAGTATTATTATTACAGCAGTAGTGATTTTATCTATTACAAAACTATTTAAGTTAATAAAAAAATAAAATGCTTAATTGCGCTATAATACAAAAAATTTAATAAACGGAATAACTAATGAATGAAGAAAAAAAAATAAATCAGAAAATTTATGTTGGTGAAATAAATACACTAGCAATATATAGAGATAGTGAACCAGGTATGTATTTAATAAGTGAAGATAGAGAAGAAGTACTTCTTCCTAATGCTTATATTACAAATGATATGAAACTTGGTTCTTTTATTGACGTATTTATATATACAGATAGTGAAGATAGATTAGTAGCTACTACTTTAGAACCATATCTTTATGCAAATGAATTTGCATATTTAGAAATCGTTGATACTGCTGCTTTTGGAGCATTTGTTGATATTGGACTTCCTAAAGATATTTTAGTACCAAAAAATAAACAAAGAAGTATTTTTCATAAAGGACATAAGAAAGTTTTAAAAATGATTCTTGATGAAAAAACTGATAGACTTATTGCTACTGAAAAATATACTTTAGAAAAAGATATCAAAGGTTTAAAAGAAAAAGATGAGGTTGAAATTTTAGTTTACTCTAAAACACCACTTGGATATAAAGTAATTGTTGATGATTTATATGATGGTATGATTTTTCATAGTGAAATTTTTGAAAAAGTATATTTTGGCGATAGAAAAAAAGCATATGTTAAAAAAGTAAGAGATGATGATAAGTTAGATATTTCATTACAAGAAATTGGAAATAAAGTAAAAGATGATAAAGTTTTTGAAATTTTAAAGCAAAATGGTGGCAGTCTAGGTTTTACTTATAAAAGTGATGCTGAAGATATTAAAAATACATTTGGTGTAAGTAAAAAATCTTTTAAAGCGTCTTTAACTAAACTTTTAAATGAAGAAAAAATAGTACTAGAAGAAACAAGTATTAAGATTAAATAGAAAAATTAAGTTTTAATTTTAAGAATTAAGACAAAATTTATCCTATTTAAATATAATATCAAAAAAATTAATATTAATAAAAGGACAAAATATGGCAACAACTATGTTAAAAGGTAACGAAGTTACATTAAGTGGAGCAGAATTAAACGTTGGAGATAAAGCACCTGTAGTTACAATAGTAGCTAAAGATTTATCTGATGTTCAAGTTGGTGGAGAAAATGGTAAGTCACAAGTTGTAGTAGTAGTACCTTCTTTAGATACTCCTGTATGTGCAGCAGAAACTAGAAAGTTCAACGAAGAAGCAGCTAAAATTGAAAATGCTGAAGTAATCGTTGTATCTATGGATTTACCTTTTGCAATGGGTAGATTTTGTACAACTGAAGGTATTGAAAACTTAACTGTAGGTTCAGATTTCAGAGCAAAAGCTTTTGCTAAATCTTATGGTGTATTAATTGCTTCTGGACCATTAGCAGGTGTTACTTGTAGAGCAATGTTTGTAATCAATGCTTCAGGTGTTATTACTTATAAAGAAATTTGTCCAGAAATTACTGAAGAACCAAATTATGATGCAGCACTAGCAGCAATAAATGACTCAACTTCAACTTCTTGTTGTGGGACTTGTCAATAATCAAGGCTTTGATTAACACAATTTGATATACTTCTTTAAATTATAAAAGGTCTCCTTTATAGGCGGCCTTTTTTTCTTAGGAGATAGTATGTTTACTAACTGGTATAAGAAGTTTTCTTCTCAACCGCATCAACCTTTTTTTACAAGTGGAATTATATTTTTAATATTATTTATGACACTTTTTCTTTTCTCATATTTAGGTTTTCTAAATCTTGATAAATCAATTTTAACTTATCATGCCTATACAATGGTTTTTGTTATTTTTATTCAGTTTTTTTTAGGTTTCTTATTTGTTGTTTTCCCCCGATTTCTATCTCAAGCAGAAATAAAAATTGAAATTTATATGCAACAGTTTCACTTATATTTAATTTCTTCTTTAGGAATATTCTTATCATTAATTTTTTATTCAAGTATTACAATTGTATTTCAAATATTAATGTTAGTTGCTCAAATATTAAGTTTCAAATTACTTTATTCTATTCACAAAAAAAGTATTGTACCTTTAAAAGAAGATACAAAATGGGTTTTAATCTCGTTCAGTGCAGGTCTTATTTCTCATGCATTGTTTATTATTTCAGATTTTGATTTTTCTTATTCAGAGTATTTAGCAAAGTTTTCAATAAATGAAGGTTTTTACTTATTCTTATTTATGATAATTTTTACAATATCTCAAAGAATGATTCCTTTTTTTACAAAAACTAAAGTTCCTACTTATGTAGTAAATAAAAGTAAAAACCTTCTTCCTGCAGTTTTTTCTTTATTAGCCTTAAAAGTTATATTACTTAGTTTTGAAAATGCTAGTTTAAATTTATTAGCAGATGTTCCATTATTTATACTTTTTGTAAGAGAATTAATAAAATGGAAATTACCAGTATTTAAAGTTACTGCTATTATGTGGGTTTTATTTTTAGCATTATATTGGATTCCTGTTGCTTTCTTTATTTCAATTTTAGAATCACTTTTTCATCTTTTTAATTCAAATATAATATTTGAAAAAGCTGTTATTCATACAATAGCATTAGGATACTTTTTAACTGTATTAATTGGATTTGGAACAAGAGTTATCTTAGGACATTCAGGAACTACTCCTCATGCTAGTAAGTTTGCAATTGTAGTTTTTATTTTAGTTCAAGTTATTGCTTTATTACGAATTTTTGCATCATTTTCAATTAACACTGGATTAGATTATGTATTCTTTTTAAATCTTTCTGCTTCGTTATTAATTTGTGGCTTAATTGCTTGGTCAGTAAAATATTTAGCAATACTATTAAAAGGCAAGTAAACACAAGTATATTACTTACTAAACATATCCTTTACACTAAACTAATAGAATCTATTTAGAAAAACAGTAAAGGATATGTAATGAACATACTGACAAAACCATCTTGGGATATATCACAAAATGAAATAACACCTCAAGAGTTATTCGATAATAGAAGAAGTTTCTTAAAATTAGGTGCAGCTGCTTTAGTTACATCTGGTACTATTATTGAAGCTTTAGCAAAAGATAATATTCCTGTTGCAAACTTACAATATATCAAAGATAAAAATATTGATAATCTTAAATTAAATACTTATGAACAAATCACAAGCTATAACAATTTTTATGAATTTACAACTTCAAAAGAGGGTGTAAAAAAATTATCTCATACTTTAAATACAGATAATTGGGAAATTGAAATAGATGGATTAGTTGAAAAACCATTTAAAATAGATGTAAATGATTTAATAAAAAAGTTCTCAATAGAAGAGAGAATTTATAGATTTAGATGTGTTGAAGGATGGTCAATGGTTGTTCCTTGGAATGGTTTTTCATTAGCTAATTTAATAAAACTAGCAAAACCATTATCAAAAGCTAAATATATTAGATTTGAAACAAAATATGACGAAGAAATGTTTCCAGATCAAAGAAAAGGTGTATTTGCATCTGTAGATTACCCTTATGTTGAAGGTCTACGAATGGATGAAGCTATGAATGAATTATCATTTTTAGCAGTTGGTCTATATGGTTCAATTTTACCGAAACAAAATGGTGCTCCATTGAGATTAGTAGTGCCTTGGAAATATGGTTTTAAATCTATTAAATCAATTTCAAAAATATCTTTTGTAGAAGAAGAACCATTAAATACTTGGCAAAAAGCAAACAAAAGAGAATATGGTTTTTATGCAAATGTAAATCCTAAAGTTGATCATCCAAGATGGTCTCAAAAAAGAGAAAGAGTTTTGGGTAAATTCTTAAAACAAAGAACTCAAATGTTCAATGGTTATGAAAAAGAAGTTGCTCATTTATATAATGGAATGGATCTTAGAAAGTTTATATAATGAAAAAAATACTTATATACTTAATCTTGCTATCTCCTTTAGTATTTTTAAGTACAAAAATTTTAATATTAGAAAATGTAAGTGATCCTATAAAGTATATTTATACTATTACAGGAGGAGCTGCAGTTTTTATACTATTTTTTACAATTTCTATTTCTTTACTTAAAGACAAAATTAATTTAATAAAGTTTAGAAGATTAATCGGGTTATTTGGTTTCTTCTATGCAGTATTGCATTTATTAAATTTTGTTGTATTTGATTCTGAACTTGATTTAGGATTTATAATTGAAGAAACTATAGATAAACCATTTATCTATTTAGGAATGATATCTTTCTTTATACTACTTTTTATGGCTGTAACGTCAACAAAAAGATTATTTAGAAAATATAATAAGTATCATAAATCTGTATATATTGCTTTAATATTAATTACAATACATTGGATAATGGCACAAAAATCTATTACAACATTACAGTTAGGATACATTGGGGCTATTTTTGTACTTGCTTATTGTAAACTAATTCAACAAATTATGAAAAAACATGGTTCTTAATCATGTTTTTTAATTAAATATACCAAATAAACGGTATTATTTAAAGTATTACGGAACTAATAAAACTGCGCTATTACATAAATCATCACTTTGAAAATTTGTAATATCTCCAGCTTTTAAATCAGGAACAGGAAAAAGTCTTACAGTTAAAGGTTTATTTAGTCTAAATGCCATAGTTCCTGTATCTCTACAGATATCAGCTATTTTTTCTGTACTAGTATCTCCTTCAATTGGTACAGTATCTAGTCCAATTCCACAAACAGAAGAATATGTTAATAATGACCTTATTTCAAATTCATTGTTTTTTGTAGCTAAGGCCAAACCTTCATCTTCAACAACTGCTAACATTAATCCTGAAAAACCTAAAAGTTCACAAGCCTTTTGACTTTTAAATACTTTTGTTAAAAGTGCTGATGCTTCAATAGTACCAGAAGCTCCAAAGTAGGGTACATCTAAAAGTTTATAAACATCTACCATTGATGAGCATTTTTTTGAAGGAGCTGCTGATGTATCTATTCCTACAAATTTTGTTTTAAATTTGTGTTTAAAATCAGCAATAATTTTTACAATATCACTTATATGATAGTCTAATGAAGTTCTCATTACTTCATATGATTTTTGCCATTTTAGATTATGATTTTCTTCTATTTCTAAACTTTTTAAAGATTCTACTAATAAATCAGGTGTTTCAAGTCCTAAAGCAAAACAATCTTCATCGCTACTATTATGATAAGATGCTGGAAAATAAGGAATAAGAGATTTACAATTATAGTTTATAGTGAAGTTAAAATTACCTTCTCCATTTGGAGTACTTTTTGCTATTTCTTTAACTATTTTTGCACATTCAAAAGTTTTAGAAGCATCAGGTATACCTAAGTCATCAACTCCTATATTAACGCAAACATTACATAAATCCCCAAACTTTTGAATTAAAATAGGTAACATTTGTATTTCATTTGATGTTTTTGCTTCACCTATTGCAAATCGTATTCTAATATCTGGCATAGAATCACTTTTTAATAAATCAGATAAAAACTGCATATCATCAATTGTTGTTTGTAAAGTAGAGGTATTAAGATATTCTCCAAAAGCATTAGTAACAATTCTTATACTTTGAACAGTATAATCTTTTGTACTAAACTCTTTAGATAAATCTCCTGTAAATAAGGCTACTTCTTTTATTTTTTTTTCCCAAGTTGATTTATCACTGCAAAGAGTTAAAAAAGAAGTAATTGTTCTTATTTTACATAAGTCTTTATTTTTTAGCTTTTCATCTATCATTATATTAAACCCTTAATTGTTTGATAATATAAGTATACATGTTAAAATAAATCTTGTCATTAACTTATGTTAATTTTTCATCTCTTTTCTTATTCTTGATAAAGTAACATCTGTAATACCTAAATAAGAAGCGATATGATAGTTTGTTACAACATCTTCAATCATAGAATAGTCATCTAAAAACTTTTCATACCTTTGTTTTGCATTTAGAAGTAAAAAATCAGCTTCTCTTTTTTCTTTTTTGATAATTAGATTTTCATAAATTCGCAAAAGTAAGTTGTTCCATTGTTTATTTTCATCACCTAATTCTAAAAGCTTTTTATATGGTACATATAATGTTGTAAAATCACTTAATATTTCAACACTAAAAGGTGAATTACTTCCTTGTGTTACTGCTGATATACTACTTAAAAGATGTCCTTTTTTTTGAGCAAAAGATTTATTGAATTCTTTTCCATCTTCTGTTAAATAATAATATCTAGCTATTCCATCAATTAAAAAATAAAAATCTTTTACATTGTCTTCAACATAAAAAAGGTGTTCACTTTTTTTGAGTGTTTTTGTTTTAAAAAAAGGTTTTATTTTTTCCCAATTTTCTAAAGAAATTGGAGATATATTGTTTAGTATTGGGTACAAAATATCATATTGTTTATCTATGTGCATATTTTAATTTCCATGTGTTTTTGGAAATTATACTTAAATTACTATAAGGTTAACTCTTGGTTAATTAATGATTATACTTTAGTTAATTCATGACTGTTATAATTCTTGTATAGATAGGTTGACGCAGCGACTTATTTATCATAAATTTTTTAAGATTGAACTTCTTAAATAATAATTTTTTATGTTTCCTTGTGTTAGAGGGTATCGAGAAATCGGTGCCCTTTTTTTTATTTTAAACTTTAAACTTATACTAAAAAAAATCATTAATTCAATAGCTTTTAAACCTTTTATGTTAATATTGCGAAATGACAATACTTTATAAAAACAGATCAACTAACTAATGCCTTTATCAAACCTAAATCAAGAACAATTAAGTGCAGCAACTTGTCCTAAAGGTTATAATTTAATTATAGCAAGTGCGGGAACAGGTAAGACTTCGACAATTGTTGGAAGAATCGCAAACCTTATTAATAGTGGTGTAAAACCAGAAGAAATTCTACTTCTTTCTTTTACTAATAAAGCCGCAGCTGAAATGGTTGCAAGGGTAGCTAAATTCTTTGGGAAAACGATTGCCAAACAAATAATGGCAGGAACTTTTCATTCTGTTTCTTATAAGTTATTAAAACAACTAAATATTAATATTACTCTAAAACAACCAAATGAACTAAAAACTTTATTTAAATCTCTTTATGAAAAAAGAGTATTTTACGATAGAGCAGAAGGTGCAAATCCATATGATGGTGGATATTTATATGATTTATATTCATTATATTTAAACTCAAATACTGGTGAAGATTTTGCAACTTGGATAAAAGATAAAAATGAAGCACATGAGATATATACATTAATATATGAAGATGTAGTTGCTGAATTTAATGAACTAAAAATCAAATATGGATATGCAAACTTTGACGATTTATTAACAATTATGCTTGATACTTTAAAAGATAAAGATTTTAAATTTAAAGAAATTCTTGTAGATGAATATCAAGATACAAATCCTTTACAGGGTAGACTACTTGATGCTTTTAGACCTCAATCTCTATTTTGTGTTGGGGATTATGATCAAAGTATTTATGCTTTTAATGGTTCTGATATTGGTATTATTTCTACTTTTTCAACAAGATATTCTGATGCAACAGTTTTCACACTTAGAAAAAATTATCGCTCAACAAAACCAATATTGGATTTAGCAACAAAAGTAATAGAACATAATGAAAGAATTTATGCAAAAAACTTGGAAGTTGTAAGAACTGATGAAACAATAAAACCAAAGGTATTGACAGTTGGAGAATCATTTTCTCAATATCAACATATTTCAGAACTAATAGCAAAAAGTCAAACTGAACATAATGAAATTGCAATTATTTTTAGAAACAATTCAAGTGCTGATGGAATAGAAGCAAATTTACGTGAGTTTGAAATACCAGCAAAAAGAAAAGGAAGTATGTCTTTTTTTGATTCTGTTGAAGTGAAGTTTATTCTAGATATTTTAGTTATGCAAGTTTCTCATAATGACATGATGGCATTTATTCATGTATTAGAGCATGGTAAAGGTATTGGAAAAGCAATAGCAAAAGATATCTTTGATGCTCTAATAAAACTTGGTGATGGGGATTTAACAAATGGTTTATTTCATCCAAACCCAAGTATAAATAATCCTTATGATACAGGAAAAGTTAAAAATAGACAGCTTGGTCTTTTTGATGATTTTTTAGAATTAGGTTCTGTATCTAAATTCAAAGATTGTGGTTTTGAAGAAGCTTTTTTATCAAACCCTATTTTAAAACATCCAAAACTTGGTGTTGATGGTGGTAAATATATTTATGACTTTTATTTATTAATGAAACACTTAAGAAGAACAAAGTTACCAGAGAGTTTAGTAACTAGTATTTCTTCTTCTATGATGTATTCAAAACTTAGAGATTTTTTATCAACTAAGAGAGCAACACAAAAAGATGGAACAGTTGCTCCAATACAAAAAACTAAATCACTTGCAAGAATCAATAGAAAAATAATGATTTTAAAAAGATTAGCAAGTAACTTCCAAGATCTTAAAAAGTTTATTAACTCAATGATTCTGGGTGGTTCTGAGATGAGTGAAGGTGATGGAGTAAACTTACTTTCTGTTCATGCTAGCAAAGGTTTAGAGTTTAAAGAAGTATATGTAATTGACTTAATGGATGGAAGATTCCCTAATAGAAAACTTATGAGTAAGGGTGGAAGTCTAGAAGAAGAAAGACGTCTTTTTTATGTAGCTGTTACAAGAGCTAAAGATATACTTTATTTATCATATGCAAAATCTGATAGAATTAAAAAAATGTCATTTATAGCAAGTCCATTTCTAAAAGAAGCAGGAATGGTAAAAGAAGAAAAAGAGGGCTAAAACTCTCTTTTTTAAACTTCAAATTTTATAATAAACTTTGTTCCATTTTCTTCTAAATAGTGTATATCTCCTAATAACTGACCTTTTGAAATTGATGTTATTAATTTAAGACCTAAACTTTTTGTTTTATTAATATCTAAATCTTTTGGTAATCCTTCTCCATTATCTGAAATCTCTAAAATACAAGTATTCTCAACTTTTCTAAATATTATTGAAAACTTATTATTTGATGAATTAAAAGCATATTTTATAGAATTAGTAATACATTCATTTATAATCAAACCACAAGGTAATGCATGTTCTATATCCATAAATACATCATCTATATCAATATTTAAAATCAAATCATTTATATGATAAGCATAAGATATGTCTTCTACTAGTTCATTTATATATTTTTTGAAAGGAATAGAACTTAAATCTTTAGATTCATAAAGTTTTCTATGTAATAACTCCATAATATAAATACGTTCTTCTACATCAGTAAATAACTCTTTGATTTTTTTATCATTTGTTTTTCTTTTTTGTAGTTTTATTAAATTAATTGTAAATGCTAAATTGTTTTTTACTCTATGATGTATTTCTTTTAATAATACACTTTTTTCATCTAAAGATTTTTGTAACTCTTTTGTTCTATATTCTACTTTTGAGTCAAGATTTTTAATATTATTTTGTATTGAATCTATCATTAAATCAAAGGTGTGTCCAAGTACTGCAATCTGATCTTTCCCTTCTATATTTGATCGTAAATTTAAATTTCCCAATCTAACTTCTTTTGATGTTTTAACTAGAATATCAAGACTTTTTGATGATTTTCTAAATAATAAAAATCCTGTAAAAATTGAAAATATTAAAGCCAATAAAGAAGCTGGAAGAATTTTCCAAAAAACAGAATCAATATTATTATTTAAATCATCTTCATATACAGTTGTTACAAATATCAGCCTTTTTTTGTCATGATTATTAATACTTCTAACCCATGTTATTGCTTTATATTTATAGTTCCCAATATCATTTTCTTTATCCATTAAGTGTCTGATTGGTTCTTTATTACTACTTTCTAAAATCTCTTTTGCACTTAATAAACCTGTTTTTATGCTAGATACATTTGATAATTTACTAATACAATATTTTTCATTATTGTTTTTGTCATTTTTATTATATAAAGGTTTATTTTCTTCTTTTGAATTTACATTTATCCACATTACAAAAGTATTCCCTTTATGAATATTTTGGGTATATGAAAAACTTTTTTGAATATACTTTTTTATCTTTATTTCAATATTGTCATTATGATTATAAAAAGTATTAGTATTACAAGATAATAAAATTGAACTTTCATCTTTTATTTTTTTTGCAAAAACAATATGTGTTGTAATTGAAGGGCATAAAGTTTTTTCATCTTTTTTTCTAAAAACTTGCCATTTATCAAAAACTAGATTTTTATTTAAAAATTGTTTTTCTCCATCATTTATAATTGTATTTTTATTAAAAAATAAAGAAGATTGATTATCTAGCAGTTTAAGATTACATTGTAATGAATCAGATTTTTTTCTTAAAATTACTTCTTTTAATTTATAATCTAATGAAGTAATCTCATCTTTTATTTTATGTAGTTGATATTCTAAATTTTCTTTTATTTTTGATGAGTTTAACTTTCCATATGTTTTAATATAATCAACTGCCATTTTTAATTCTTGGGTATTTAAAGAAATAGTTTGTTCTACTTGTTTAATTTTATAATCATATTGTTCTTTTTGCATTTTTGGAATAATAAGTACAAATAATATAGTTAATAATCCTAAAGCTAAAGCTAATAAAGATAAAGATAATTTAGCAGAAAATGAAAGTTGTGAAAGCCTTATAACTCTAGGCAATTTTTAACCTATATCCAAATTCATAAACATTTTCAAAAAGTTCAATAGGTAGTTTTGCTCTTAATCTATAAACTAAAGTTCTTAATTTTCCTAAATCTGAATACTCATCTCTGTATATAAAACTAATAATTCTTTGAAAACTTACTGATTCTCCAACATTCTGGCTTAATATGTCAAAAAACTTTATTTCATTTCCTGTCAATTTTATTGCTTTATCAATATTATATAAAACTCTTTTTGCTTTATCATATTTAAACTCTTTTGTAATATTTATCATTGAATCATTATTTAAACATTCTTTATTTTTAAAAAAGTATTTATGCTTATGTAATGCTGTTTTTATTGCTATATCTAAATCTCTATCTCTACAAGGTTTAAGTAAATAGGCATAAGGTTCACTTTGCATTGCTTGTTTCAATGTACTATCATCGCTATAAGAAGTTAAAAAGATTATAGGTATTTTATGTTTTTGCCATATTTGTTTTGCTGCTTCAATTCCACTTTCTTGTCCTTTTAAATTTATATCCATAATGACAATATCAGGTAGTTCTTTATTTGCATGTAAAATAGCATTATTAGCTGTTGTTTCAATTCCTGAAATAGCATATCCCATATCTTCTAAAGATGCTTCCATCCCAATTGCTAAAACTGTTTCATCTTCTACTATTAAAACTTCAATGTCATTTTTAGCAAAATTCATTAATTTTGTCATTAAATCTCCAAATGTGATTTGAGTGTAATTTATAGTAGTTATGATACTCAATATCATTTAAAAGATACTTGAAAGTTAATATTTTATAGAATCATTTTTTGTAAAATTTACAACTTTCATTAAAATAAGGAAAACAATGAAAAAAAATATTTTATTAAGTTCTGTTACTGCACTTAGTATTCTTGCATTAAATTTACATGCAGAAGAATTATCAGAAATTGACGTTTGGGAAACTGAAGTTATTAGTTCATCTATAAATTTAGGTAAAGATGCTATTGAAACAAAACAAGCTGATCACTTAAGCGATTTATTAAGGGATATTCCAGGAGTTGATGTAGGTGGAACACACTCTATTAATAATAGAATTAATATGAGAGGTTTACAAGATGATGATTTAGATATTACAATTGATGGTGCAAAGGTTCAAAATGCAAATATGTTTCATCATATTGGAAATATGTTAATTAATCCAGATATTCTAAAAAAAGCTGATATTCAAGTTGGAACTAACTCAGTTATAAATGGTAGTTTAGGTGGTTCTGCTGCTTTTGAAACAAAAAATGGAAGGGATATGCTTGAAAAAGGAAAAGATGTAGGAGCGAGAGTTTCAACAACTTATAATTCAAATGATAGTTTATCTGGATCAATTACAGCCTATGCAAATGCAACAGAAGATTTAAACTTTTTACTTTATCATAATTATATTGATAGAGGAAATTGGGAATATCCTTCTGGTGATAAAACATTTGGATTAGAAGGAAAAAATCAAAATACTTTAATAAAAACAACATATGATATCAATGATAATCAAAGCATTTCATTTTCATATGATAAGTTAAGTGATAAAGGAGATTATTTACCAAGACCTAATTTTAGTACTGCTGCAAATGCTGCAATATCTGGTGCTGGAATTACTTTCCCTACTGAATACACGAGAGATACAATTACTTTTAAACATAAAATGGATTTAGGTGATAAGATAAATCTTGATACAACACTTTATTCAAATACAAATGAATTAAGTAGACAAGAAACTTGGGTTGGTAGATCACCAAGACCTACCTTAAGTGGAATGTTAGTTGGAAATGTAAAAACTATAGGTTTAAATTCTAAAGCTCAATCAAATATTGAAATGAATAATATTTTACATACTTTTACTTATGGTGGGATATTTGATAAGCAGTCAAGTGATGTTACTTGGGCTGGTTCTAAATATGGGAAAGATGAAACTGCAAAAACTAGTGCATTATTTCTAGAAGATACAATTGATTTTGATAATGGTTTATTATTAACACCTGGAATTAGATTTAATAATTATGATTTTGATGGTGCTTATGGAAAAATTAAAGACAATAAATTTACATATGGCTTAGCAGCTGAATATTCAATTAATGATGATTTAACTCTTCTTGCAAGTACAACAACTTTATATAAGGGCATTGAAATGGTTGATGTTCTAGATTCAACAAGAGCATCAAGTACAGTAATACAAAACTTAAAACCTGAAACTGGTATGAATAGTGAAATTGGTTTTAGATATATAAAAGACAATATTTTAGGTGCTGATAATATTGGATTTGCATTTAAGTATTTCAAAACAAATATTAAAGATTCTATTTCAACAAATTGGTCAAATCCAGGTTCTGGCTGGGTAGCAACAAAACTTAATAATGGAGATTTAGATATTTCTGGAATTGAAGCTAGTTTCAAATATATCATAGGTGACTTTAGCTCATTATTAACATATGCACGTGCTAATTCAAAATATGATAAAACTGGAAATTCTACAGATTATGAATCAGGAGATAATTTATCAGTAAATCTTGATTATAAAATCTCGCCAGTTTTAAAAGCATCTTGGAATTCTATTTTTACAAAAAAAGAAAAAGATATAGGTTCTTTATCTGGAATTTCATATAAACCAGGATATTCTGTTCATAATCTAGCTTTAAATATTAAACCAAAGTCATTTAAAAACTTATCAATTATTGCAGGAGTTGATAATATATTTGATAAACAATATATTTCTCATGCCTCTTCAACTGGTGTAAGTAGAGGAACTTTTTTAGGTGATTATGAAGCGGGAAGAAATATAAAATTAACATTATCTTATAAGTTCTAAAAGTAAATAAATGTTAAAAAAAACTAAAATTTTTATGTATGAATCTAAGCCGAAAATTGGCTTGGTTCATGCTTTTTCAGCCTGTATAGGCGCAGTATTATTAAGCTATTTAACAACAATGCTTTTATCAACAATTATTATTGGTAATTATTCTTTAAAATTAATCCCAGCAATGATACTGACTCCCATACTAATGTCCTTTTATGGTACTTGGATACTGTTTTCAAAAACTAGAATATTAGCTATAAAGAAGATTTTATATCTCCTGATTTTTTTATTAGTTTCTTTAATTTTAAGTATAAAGGTATTTTAATGAAGCTTAATAATTTAAATCTAAAATACTTAATGCGCGCACATACAGTTTTGGGATTATTTGCGATTTTCCTTTTTTATATTTCAACATATTTTGGAACAATTACAGTATTCTTGCCATATATAAATGCATGGGAAAATCCATCACGACATTTTATTTCATCAAATAAAAAAATTAATTTAGACTCAATAGTACCTAGGATTATAAAAGAAAAAGAATTAACAAATATTATAGAAATTAATTTACCTACATTTAGAGAAAAAGCATTATCAATTAATGATGAAAAATCAAAAACTATATATATAAATCCAAATACAAATAAAATATTAAATACTAAA